>Ga0172367_10000073_pt1 | contig 148910 bp, 141 predicted proteins | sample Lak10m_FD_114542 | JGI IMG/M metagenome (GOLD analysis project Ga0172367, IMG submission 114542) | Freshwater microbial communities from Kabuno Bay, South-Kivu, Congo - kab_022012_10m | ecosystem: Environmental > Aquatic > Freshwater > Lake | place: Democratic Republic of the Congo... | reverse complement strand
GAAGTTTCCGTCTTTGATAGTCGGTTAATTGGTTCATATTCTGTACTCCTTAAAAAGAAAAGCCCATCTAGATTATAGATGGGCTTTTTATTTTTTGTCCCAAAAATGGGGTACAGATCAAAATTGGGGCTTTTTTTTTACAGACAATTATTTTTTCTTAGCTGGTCTTTTTTTGTTATTTTCTTTTTCTATCTTTTTTTGAAGAGATGATTTTTCTTGATCTCTATCTTTAATCCATTTAGTTAACTTTTCATCAACTTCTTTTAACTCTTCAACGAGCTTTTTCTGAACAAGAGCATTAGACTTGGCCACTCTATCAAACTCTTTCATTGAAGCAGTGTCATCTTTCACCATCAATTGACGCTTTTCCACTTCTTCTTTGGTCATTCGATAAATTGGCATATCAGCTAAATATTCAGCAAAAGTATATTTTTTCTTTTCTAAGTATTCCACAAATGTTTTACGATTAGTTGATTTGGTGGCAACTTCGTATTCTTTCTCTTTAATAAAACGAATGATCTCGTTATTTTGTCTTACTTTCTTTTCAAGATCTTCAACCAAAAGTTCATAGCGTCTTTTCACAACTTTCAGTCTTTCATTAGCAAAAATTTCTAAAATTTCTTCAGGTGTATTAAAAATTCGAACACCTCTTTCTGAAATTAATGTGTAATTTGGAACCAAAGTAGAAACTGAACTCATTTTCTTTTCTACTTCTTCAAGAGTTGGTTGCTGACCTTTTTTAAAGATTAACTCGATTTTTACATCATTATTTACAGTTGAATCGATAAAATCTTTAATAAAATCTTCATCGATAAATTTTGTTAAATATCGATAAACTTTTTGTGCATCATAACCTCTAGGAAGTTCTGTGATGTAAATCGATCCTCCAATTTCTTCAAATGACATTCCAAAAACCAAACGGCCTTTCTCATCAATGCCAATTTTATTTTTGTAATAATGAACGTAAGGCTTGATTTTTTTAACTTTGCCTGTCTCTAAATACTGGATGATTGAATGAACGATATCAGAGTGATGAAAACTTGGAATAACTGAAGAAAATCCAGTTCCAATACCTTCAGCTCCGTTTAGTAACATAATCGGAAGTTTAGGAAATAAGCTCAATGGCTCCATAACCTTTTCATCATAATTTGGAACCATTTGTACTTGGTTCATATCATCAAAAAGAAGATATTCAGTCATTTTTCCAAGCTTACATTCAATATACCTTGAAGCAGCTGGAGCTGTTTCCATTCTCTCACCGAAGTATCCCTTCTTATCGATTAATGGATAGTTATTTGAAAATGTATAATCTTGAGCGAGGTTGACTATGGTTGTTTCAACAGATGCAGGCCCATGTGGATGCAAAGTTAAAACTAATCCAGTTGCACTTGAAACTTTCATCAATCCTTTCGATTGATTTTTATAGAGAGTAAAAAGAATTCTTCTTTGCCCTGGTTTTAAACCGTCTTGCAAATAAGGAATCGCCCGATCCATAAGAGTATAAATCTGATAATTACGATACTCCTCTTTAACAATGTCGGTCAGTGGTACTGATTCTAGTGAGTGTAAATATAAATCTGCCATTCTCTTTACCTTTAATTACTTTTTCTTCTTAGCAACTTTTACAGTCGCTTTTTTCGTTGTCGTTTTAGCTTCAACTTTTTTAGTCGATTTCTTTTCACTATTTTTTTTAGGTGCTTCTTCCTCTGTCAAATCAACACCTGATGAATCTGGATCTAGTAGTAATTCTTTTCTAAGATTCGTATCTTTTCCAAAACATACATCTAGCATTCTTTTTGCTGCACTCATATCTTTAACAGAAATTTTGGTATATTCATCTCTAGCTAAAGTATACTTAAATGCTTCAGGAGACATCTCTCCTAGTCCCTTATTTCTTTGGATCTCTTTAATTTTTACACCAGATTTTTTAAGCTTCTCTAATTGATTTTCAGTTTCAACAAACATTGTTTCTTTATCAGTGATCACTTCAAAAAGTGGTGCTTTGGCAAACTGAATTGACCCTCTTTCAAAAAGTTCAGGCCAAAAAGTGAAGAAAAAATTAGTTAACAAGGTATTGATATGTCCACCATCCACATCAGAATCAGCTAAAAAAACTATTTTTGAATAACGTAAATTATCCTCTTCAGCTTTTTGGCCAATGGTTAAACCGATAGACGCCATAATATCTAAAAATTCTTGATTGTTGATAACATCATTAATGGAAGCTTGCATAACATTCATCGGCTTCCCTTTTAGGGCAATTCCACCTTGATACAGTTTATTTCGAGCTGAACGAAGACCTCCGATAGCCGAATCCCCTTCACAAATAAAAAGTGTACAAAGATGACGATCTCTTCTTTCGTTGGCATCAAGCAATTTTTCAACTCTTTGCTTGCGCATTTTTTTACCTTTAATCGAAGCATCTTTTAATTCTTGAAAACGGTGACGAGATTTCGCTCTTTCAACCACTAAATCTAAAAATTCTTTATTTTTCCGAAGAAATCTTTCAATTCCATCTTCCATGAATTTTTCGATCCCTTTTTCTAAATGTAAATCCCGAACTAATTTTCTTTTGGTTTGAGATTCAAAACGAGGATTTGGCATTGTTATGCCCATGACAAAAGTCACTCCCGTCAAAATATCATTATCTACGACTGAAATTTTTTCTTTTTTAGCCGCTCTTTCGATTTTATCTTTTATACTATTAATAAAAATTCTCTTCACTCGATCATGGTGAAATCCACCATCAAAAGTTGGAGTCGAATTAACAAAAGAAATAAATTTTTCTCTTTCTTCGCTTGATTTATCCATACAAAGCGATAAATGAAAATCAATTTTCCCTTTTACTTTTTTATTTTTTACATTTTCAGTCTCGTAAATAAATTCTTCTTCACCAAAAAGTTGAGCAGAATTTAAATCGATTCTTTGAGCAAGTTCAAATAATCCTTTCTTAAATTGATATCTCTCTCCATTAAAAAAGAAAGTTAGTCCAGGATTGTTATAAGCTAAATCAATAATTCTTTTACGAAGTAAATCTTCATCAATATCATTGTTTTTATAAACTTGTTTTGAAAGAGTCAGGGTTACTGTCACACCGGAGTGACCTTTAAATGGTTTCGCCTTGGTTTTCTTTGTGTGAAGAGCTCCATCGGAAAATTCATAAGTCTGTTCTTGCTTTGAATTGTAATGTCTTACAGTCGCAATAAAAGTATCAGAAGTTAAACAAGTGGCAGCTGCACCTAAACCATTTTGTCCAAGAGTTCGAAATAGAAACCCTTCTTCATCAGTTTCTTCGTCTTTAAATTTAGATCCTGTACGAAACTCTGTATAAACTTGCGGAACTTTATCTAATGGAAAACCAATACCATTATCAGAAATTGTTACAACTTTTCTATCTGGTGAAAGAGTGGTGTGAATTTCTGTTACATGACCTCGGTAATATTCATCTATACAGTTATCTAAAATTTCTTCAATCGCTTTTGATTTTGCTTGATGGAACTTAACCGTTTTAAATTCAATTCCATTTGGCTTGTAGATATAGGTTTCTAAATCTTCAATATCATTACTTCCAAAGACAAGAGTAATCCTATTTCTAACGTGCCATCGTTGATCTTTACTCTCAATTACGGCATCTTTGGTACTACCTTTCCTAACCATTGGACTCTGATTGGCCATTCATGTATCCTTTTATAAAACAATTGATTGAAATTATAACTTAACGCTTACAAGGTTAAAGATGAAATGGACACGTAGAAAAGGTACAATGCGAAAAAAAATGCAGATTATTTTATTTTTTCTTTTTAGCTTTTCTGCATTCTGCGAAGAAATGACGCTTTCAAACATTCCACTTTCAAAAGACACCAAGGCCGATGTTTTGGCCGGCGAAAAGTTCTGCGAATCAACAGTAACCTCTTCAACTGGAAATAATAATGAGGAAATACAAAGTCTAGATTTTAAAATTATGGGTCTTCATCCTAAATCTTGTGACTACGCTTTAAAAACTCTTTCACGCTATGAAGACTTTCATCGCTTTATGGAATTTGTTAAAGAAAGTCATTACGATGAGAAAAATCAAGAAATAAATTTTTTACTATCCCATACCTTCTTGCCCTACAATATGCGTCTGATATTTAAATTACCTCGAGTCAGTAAACCTGGCTCCTATCCATTTAAGTTTGAAATGGGCTTTTTAAACGGCTTAAATGGAACTATTCATGTCATTGATCATCAAAAAAGATGTTTGTTTTATTCTACTGCAACATGGAAAGGACCACATTCTAAAATTCCTAACTTTGTATTAGAGTTTTTTTCTGAAGCATTAAGTAAGCTTTCTATGGATGTTTTATTTAGAAAATCTAGTCTACGTGGAAAATAAATCTTTTTTATGACAAAAAAATAATTTCATATTATAAACAAACATATGAAAATTTTGAGAATCAGTGCCAACGATACATATCCCATCCGTGAAGAAGTCCTACTTCCAAAAGGATCTCCAAATAACTTGATTAAATTTGAAGGAGATGACGATGAAGATATTTCCTTTCATTTAGGAGCCTTCAAAGAAGGTCATTTGGTGAGTGTCGCTTCTTTTTTTTATGAAAGAAACCCTAAATTTCAAGATATGCACCAATATCAATTGAGAGGCATGGCCACTTTAGCTGAATATCAAAATCAAGGTCTTTCAAGAGAATTGTTAAAAATGGCCTTTCCCATCATTAAGCAAAATTTTTGCACATTACTTTGGTGTAACGCAAGATTAAATGCTCAAGGATTTTATGAAAAAGTAGGCTTTTCAGTATTAGATGGCAATGTCTTTAACATTGAATCAATTGGACCTCACGTTTTAATGTACAAACAAATTTGAATTTTACTCTGAAATCTTATAGCAAAACTTCTTTTCTGCTTCTCGTTTCATCACTTCGTAATTTTTATAAAGACAAATTTGTTTAGAAATAAATTCTTTTAATGGAGCACAAGGATAAAAATAAGCACCTTTTTCAATAGCTTTCTTCCTTTTTTCTTCACAATTTTTCATTGAATCTTCTGTAACACAAATAAAATTTTGAAGTTCACAATCATAAATTAAAAAACGCCCTGCTCTATAGTCAGAATTAATTCTAAATTCTTGTCTACGTTGCAAATAAAGAGATTCGCTTAATCTATCATCCTCTTCTTTTGATTTCCCAGTTGGCAAACTTATTATTGGGGCACCTGAAGGAGTTGGCTCTTTTGACTTCTTTAAGCTTTCAATCATCTTTTCAATATCTGAAGAACTTGTTCCATTCATATAAGGGTTTTCACTCGGATCTAAATGCATCTGTTCTTCAGGCGTCAATTCAAAAAAATTTTTTTTCGGCTTCTTTTTCTTTTTCTCGACTGTAATTGAATCATTTGATTTTTCGCTGGTAGAAAGCTCTTGAGCTACCATTGTAAAACTGAAAAACATAAAAAAAAGAATTTTTTTAATCATCATCAATTCGTTTTTTCAATTCACGCTTAGAAGCCTCTAAAAGCTCCTGACATTCTTTTAAATTTAACCCAAACAGTGCATGACTTTCAGAAATATTTGGCAATTTTTTTCCAAACTTCAACTCATCTTGAAAGGAACTAATTCTATTATTCAATTGATTGCGAAGCGTTCTCATCTGCTTCGGATTTTTGTCGGATAAAGAATTAATGGCCAATTCTAAATAGTTTAATTTTTTATTCATATTAATATTTTATCTTAATTTGGAAAAATTCCACAAAAAAAGTAATGATCAGAACTAATAATGCCATACTTAAAAACTCAGCATGCTTTTTTGACCATTTTTTTTGCTTATCTAAGTTTAAAAATAGCCCAAGTATCATTCCGACGACTAATCCACCACCATGGGCCCAATTTGCCACTTTAGGAATAAGTCCAAATAAACATAAAAAATACCAAATGATCATCAAAGTAATATCTCTTTTAGGAAGGGGGTGAACAAGTTCTTGACCGATATTTGATCTCACCCATAAAAATCCTAAAAATCCATAAATAACACCGCTCATTCCCCCAAACTCTGGTCCTGAAAAAATAAACTGCAATCCATTAGAGATGACTCCTGCAAGAATAAAAAGGGCCAAAAAAAGAATTTTTGAATAAGTAAATTCAATTATAGAACCTAAATCTTTTAGCCATAGCATATTAAACAAAATATGAAATAAGCCAAAATGTAAAAATACTGGAGTCAAAACTCGATAAATCTCATTAAAATTTAATTGAAACTTTAAATTATTATAAAGAACTTCGCCCATTGGAAAAAAAGTTAAAACATAAATCAAAGTAGAACTAATCATCAAAAATAAGCTCATTTGTCCTAGAGGAAGCTTTTTTATGGCAACCCATTCTTTATCAAGAGGAATACTTTTAGGTATGTTCATTAAAGTCATATAAACATCTGTCGCTTCTTGTATTTTTTCAGGATTATTACAAACTAAGACAAATCCATCTTCGACAACAAGTACATCAACTAAAATATTTTTCTTTGAATAAATTTTTAAAATATTTTCTAAAATAGTTTTATCTTTTAAGCGACCAATTTCCATAATTATACACTAATCTAAATAAACGATTCCGGCAAAAGTTTCGTTACTACCTTGACTAAATTGATCTTTCACAGCTTTTTCTAAAATAGCTTTTTCTTCTTTAGTTAATTTTACCCCAGAAGCAATAACTCTAAATTCTCCACCACCTGAACTATTTGGTGAATAATCAACAGCTGTAATTAGTTTTTTACTCTTATCAAGGGATAATTTACCAACTCCCACTAACTGATCTCTTAAACCTTTCTCTGCCGTTTCAGCTCGAACGATCAAACTAGAACGCAAATTATGAGGGATAGTACTTCCATTACTAAATTTTGTTGGTACAAAGGTGATCCGATACTTTGAATTATTATCTGGATTTATACTTGATAAACTTTTCAAAAAAACATTTTTCTCACTAGGATTCCAGGCCGAATCTGGCATAAAAATTCCGTCATCTCCAGAAAACAAAGGCTTTGAAGATTGAGGCTTCATTTTTTCTACAGTATTTGAAAAAGTACGTTTCGCTTTATTCATTTCTTCTGTTACTAAATCTACATGTTTTTGAATCAACTCAAATGCGTTATTAAGTTGACTCACATCTTTAACATTTACTTTAGGCATACTCGCTAAAGCTTTCATTTGCATGAACAGATTGTCTACTCCAACCCCGGTAAAATCAACTGAGACTATTCCCTCATGAGCTTTGGCTAAATCTATTTGTACTCGTTCTCTTGAAAATAAAGGTGGAGATAGTGAATCAATCTCTTTTTGATAATCACCTAAAAGTTTTAAGGAAGAATCTGAAACATCGACACCTTTTAATTTTTTTATTTTTTCTTTCATGGCCTTTAAATAAGCTTCTTCAGATTTGAAATCACTAACTTTGTATTTTCTAAAAAGAGAAATCATTTCTTTTGAAGGAATTTTTTTTCCATTATCAAGCTTCATCAATAAATCAACTTGTAAAAGATCCGCTGCTTTTTCTATCGATAAGCGCTTACTTTCTATAAATTCTATTTTTTTAACTAAAGGCACAGCTCTTTCAGAAAAACTAATGGCCCTAGAAACCAAAGGGTCAGCACTTCGAGCTTCTCTAGCCGCCATATTGGCCTGAAGTGCAGTTTCACCTCGTCCGGATAAAAACCATCTTTCAGGGTGAGCAGCATCGTCAGTTCTAGTGGCATACAATTCTGGTATTTTTAAATCTTTTATTTCAGATGAAAAATCATCTACTGATTTTTTATAAATTTCATCAAGTTTTTTTCCAATGAATTGAATATCTTTTTCACTATGGGGCTGAAACCTCATTCTTAAAGACTTATAATCTTTATATTCATGAGTTAAAAAAGATCTTAACTCTGGTTCATCTTTTAAATTAGCTTTGAAGCGTTTTAAAAAAGCATTATTAACTGCATCGACCATGGTCTTTTCACCAAAAATCTGATCATTCATTTTCTTTTGGATGGAATTTTCAACATCAAAATAAATGGGCCTTGGATTTCTTAAAGAGCTCTTATCACTTTCCATCGCTTGCATGAATTTTCGATTGGAATCTACGGGTAAATGCAGTTCTTCTTGATATCTCGTCTTAAAAGATTTTACTTCTGATCCTGAAAGTTTTTGTTTTTTTACAAAAGCTTCTCTTTCTTCTTTTTTGCTACTGATTTTAGAAATGAGACTTTGCAAGGTCGTTTCAAATTCTGGGCAGTCAGCGGCTTTCAAATTAAAACATGTTACAAATATAACTATGAATTTAAATTTCATTGAAGTATTTCTTCTTTTTCTAAATTTTCAAAACTTTTCACTATCTCTCTGTATCGTTGATCTTCTAGACATCCTTTCTCTATAACATGACGTTTTTTTATCTCAGATGTCAAAGTGTATCTTCCACTATGGCAGTTTTTAACTTGTGCTTTTGGTTTTTTAAATAATGAATCAAGCCAATTAAACTTTAATTGAACTTCCACTGGTGACAACTTTCTGCCTTGAACGATTAGCAAATCCTTTTCCATCACAATTTGCTTTTTAGTTTCTTCATTTTTATGATTATAAGATTTTAAGATCCAACTCGCATCTGATGCATAAGAAAAACTAGATTGAAAAAATATAAACATAAAAAATATTTTATTCACAATGAATCCTTTCATCTTTAATACAACCTAAAATTGATTGAATTTTTGGATTAGCCATCAAAATTCTTTCAAATCTTCTGAACGTTTCTGGATGCTCATCTTTTTCATTATCTAATGAAGTTTTAAGTCCCGATAAAACTCGCTCACCATCACTGGTACCTTTACCTCTTCCAGGACAGTCTTCATCCTTCAACTTTTCTTCAAGTTTTGATGCTAAATAGTTATTTGGGCAGCCATGAATCGACTCCCCTTTCATAGCTGTTAAGAGAAGTTTTTTAATTTCTTCTGTGGCATCAGCTTTAGGCATTTTTGAATATTTTTCTGCGAGAATATCAAAAGCCAATTTATCAGAAATAGATTCACCAAGTTGATTAGGTCCAGAGAAAGATTCTTCATCACAACCTTTAAAATATTCTTTAAATTTATCAAAATTTTTAATTGCATGATCTAAGTTTTGATGTGCAGTATTTTGAGAACTTTTTAATCCATTTTTTTCAAGAATGGCCTTTTCTTTTTTAAGTCGCTCTTTCATTTTTGCAAAGTCTGGAGTTCTTGCCCCTACCGATTCCTCTTTTTTGAGACATTCAAGAGTGCTCAAAAATGGATGTTCGCTATATTTTACTGGAGCTAAATCATCTGAATCAAGGCCTTCAACTTGCATTCCATAAACTAATCCTTCCGAATCCTTTACTCTGTCCATTTTGACATCGATTTCAAAAAGTCCTTCAGGAACTACTTGTGTGCTCGTTTTTTTTACTTTGGCACCAAAACAAAAATGACAAGAATCTATTGCATGGGTGAGCTCGTGAAGGTAAGTGTAACGAAGATCGCTTTCAGGATGAGTGAACCATTGAGGACACATGGTGACAGTATTACTTTCACTGTTAAACCATGCATTTGGTGATTTGCAATGTTCAATCAAATCTTGACTTAAAATAGGTGATTGAAATTTTACTAATTCAATTTTTTTAATTGCTCTATCCATCATTTCTTTATTTTTTGGTGTCGTTTTACTTTTTAAATGAGCAATTAAATCTTTCTTTGAATCTAAAAATAAATCATAATTTTTTTGGGCCATTTTTTGATAGAGTTTTTGGTTTTCAACCAATTTTTTGTCGCTGCCAGCAATTTCAGGATCTAGAAAATTATCAAAATCAGAAAAAAGATTTCCACTGTAGAGTTCAGGAAAAAGTTTTCTTTCCATTTTTTTCGCTTCAATTTTATATTGCTGATTTGAAAGAAGTGTACTAATTTTAATTAAACTTTCTTTTAATTCAGGACTCAATTTTATTTTCGTTCGCTTTTCAGCTAAGGCCAACACCGCTACTCGATCCCCTCTTGTACCTTCTGACCATCGATCCGTTTCTCCACCAGAAATTCCATCTTCAAGTCTGATACTGAGAATCTCTTGATTGATTCTAGATAGCTTTGCCTCTTCACCGTTCTTTTTTAGAATCTCTTTTAATTTTTGATTTTCATCCCATATTTTTTTTAAATGAATTTTTCCATATTTTAAGGTATAAGATTTCACTTTTTCAGCGATCTCTTCTTTATTTTTTTCTCGCAAACATTGATTTAATTCTTTGATAAGTTCAAAAAAGGGTTCATTGGTTAACATTTCTCCATTACTTGATTGATAGATAATGGGATGATTTAAATCTTTTTCATAGAGTTTACAAAATTGACTGAAACGGCATTCCAGTTTATTTAGATCAAAATTTTCCCCTTCTTGGCATTTACTTTTTATCGCCGTCACACTTTGATCTATCTCAGATTTTAAGGTTTGAAAGCGACGAATACTTTCTTCTAAACCACTGGCCAATATTTGATTGCAAAAAACTAGGAAAATAACAAACTTTTTCATGGTATCCTTATCGACCAGCCTTTGATCTTCTTAAAGAAAAACTCTCTGTCTATTCATAAATAAGTTTATTTTTGCCTTATTTTCATGTATAAATGATTGTCGTTTTAACAATTGTGTAATTTCAATAGCTTAACATTGGTAACTATTTAGGTTTTTATGTTGAAAATGAATCGTAAAGTTGAATATGCCCTGATTGCTTTAAAATGCTTGAGCGATAATCCCGGAAAAAAGATTTCTGCCAGAGAAATTTGCGACGAATTTCACATCCCTTTCGATACCACTTCTAAAGTCATGCAGATCTTAAATAATCATGGAATTTTAAAATCTGAAAAAGGAATTAAAGGTGGCTATATTATTTTAAAGTCACTTTATGAAATGAGTTTTAGTGAATTAGTCAAAATCATAGAAGGCAAAGATGAATTTGGCCCTAATTGTTCAAGTCCAACTCAAAATTGTGAATTGATTACAACTTGTAATATTTCTGGTCCCATAAGTAATTTAAACAATATGATTTTTCAATTTTTAAGTGATTTAACTGTAGGCGATCTACTGCATGGAAATAAACTAAGTGATCGTTTATTAAAAAATCAAAAAATGATGGTGAGTGCTTTATGAGCAATGATATTTTAAACGAAGAATACAAGTATGGATTTTATACAGAAATAGAAACTGAAGAATTTCCGAGAGGACTAAACGAAGATATTATTCGTTTAATTTCCAAAAAGAAAGCTGAACCGGAGTGGCTTTTAGAATATCGCTTAAAAGCTTATCGCCATTTTATCACACTAACTCCTCCGACTTGGGCGAAACTTGAAATTCCCAATATAGATCTTCAAAACTTGTATTATTATTCTGCTCCCAAGAAAAAAGAAAGCCATGCTAGTTTAGATGAAATTGATCCAGAACTTTTGGCAACTTTTGAAAAATTAGGAATTCCTCTCAATGAACAAAAAAGAATTTCCGGAGTCGCTGTCGATGCAGTTTTTGATTCAGTTTCAGTCGCAACAACAAATAAAGAAGAATTAGATAAGGTTGGAGTCATTTTTTGCTCAATTACAGAAGCAGTCAAAGAACATCCCGAACTTGTTAAAAAATATTTGGGAACAGTCGTATCCTACACTGATAATTACTATGCTGCTTTAAATGCAGCCGTTTTTTCTGATGGTTCATTTGTCTACATTCCAAAGAATGTCAAATGTCCTCTAGATTTATCAACATATTTTCGAATCAATGCTAAAGAAACCGGACAATTTGAAAGAACTTTGATCATTGCCGATGATTATTCCTTCGTTAATTACCTTGAAGGTTGTACAGCTCCTCAAAGAGATGAAAATCAACTCCATGCGGCCATTGTAGAACTTGTCGCCCTAGATCATGCAGAAATCAAGTATTCCACAGTTCAAAATTGGTATGCTGGTGATAAAGAAGGCAAAGGTGGGATTTATAATTTTGTCACTAAAAGAGGTCATTGCATTGGAGTTCATTCAAAAATTTCATGGACTCAAGTTGAAGCTGGATCAAGTATTACTTGGAAATATCCAAGCTGTAATTTGATTGGCGATTATTCGGAAGGTTCTTTTTACTCGGTTGCTTTAACCAATCATTTTATGCAGGCGGATACTGGAACAAAAATGATTCATGTTGGAAAAAACACGAAATCCACAATCATCTCAAAAGGTATCTCAGCTGAAAATTCTGAAAATAATTACCGAGGACTGGTAAAAATCATGCCAAGTGCTGAAAATGCTCGTAATTATTCCCAATGTGATTCAATGCTTATAGGTGATAAGGCCCGTGCCAATACATTTCCCTATATTGAAGTGAAAAATAATACTGCAACATTAGAACATGAAGCATCGACCTCTCGAATTTCTGAAGAGCAATTGTTTTATTTAGAATCTCGTGGTTTCTCAGAGGAAAAATGTATTTCCATGATCGTAAATGGATTTTGTAAAGATGTATTTAAAGAACTTCCACTCGAGTTTTCAGTAGAAGCCGTCAAACTTATAGAAATGAAATTAGAAAACAGCATAGGATAATATTATGATTGAAATTAAAAATTTACATGCCAGTATTCCAGGCACTGAAGGGCAAAGTGATAAGGAAATTCTTAGAGGAATAAACCTCAATATTAAAGCGGGAGAAATCCATGCGATCATGGGCCCAAATGGTTCAGGAAAAAGTACCCTTTCAAAAGTTATCGCTGGCCACCCTAATTTTCGAGTTGATCAAGGTACCGTCACTTTTAAAATTAATGGTAAAGATCGAGATCTTTTTGAGCTTGATGCTGCTGAAAGATCAAAAGCCGGAATCTTTTTAGGCTTTCAATATCCAGTCGAAATTCCTGGTGTTTCAAACTTTCATTTTCTTCATGAAGCTTTTAACGAAAATTGTAAATACAATGGTGCAAGCACCATGGATGAAGTTCAGTTTAAAGAATTTCTTAAACCTCACCTTCAACTTTTAGAAATGAATGATTCTTTTTTAGATCGTGCAGTAAACACTGGGTTTTCAGGTGGAGAAAAAAAGAAAAATGAAATTTTACAAATGACCGTTTTAAATCCAAGACTAAGCTTTTTAGATGAAACTGATTCAGGCCTTGATATCGATGCTTTAAAAATCGTTGCAAAAGGTGTTAATGCTAAAAAATCAAGATTCAATGCCACTGTTTTAATCACTCACTATCAAAGACTTTTAGATTATATTTCTCCTGATTTTGTCCATGTTTTATATAAAGGACAAATCATTAAATCTGGTGGAAAAGAACTTGCCTTAACTCTAGAAGAAAAAGGCTATGATTGGCTAATAAAAGACTTTAACTAAGTGGACCATTTATGGAAATTTCAATTGAAAAAGAACTTATAAAAAATATCGAAAGCTTTGTTAACACAGAGTCTTTTTCAGCTTCTCAAAAAGAAGTTCAAAAACAAGCTTTTGATTTTTTAAAAGCACACTCAATACCAAACAAAAAACACGAAGACTGGTTATATTCACAATTGCATAAAGAGCTTTGTTTTCGACTTGCTTTTAATGATTTAACAAAATCGGCTGATCCTAAACTGTTAACTAAACTAAAAGAGGAAGAAGCATTATTTGACGAACAATGGGTATTTATAAATGGCGAATTTGATTTTAATTTAAGTAAAATCAAAAATCATCCCATGACCGATCTTTTCAAAGTCAAAAATTTAAAAAACTTTTATCATGCTTTAAATGGTGTTTTAAAACCTCAAATATTAAAATTTTCTTTCCAAGCTGAATCAAAACCTAAGACAGTTAAGGCCTATGTTTATCAAAGTGCGGAATGTTTCAACAAAAACATTGCCCACAATTCACTCATCCATGTACAAAAAAATGCGAATGCAAGTTTGTTCATCGAAAACATCAATGAGTCAAATCAAGACTTAAAGATGACCCTTAATCAATTTATTAGTATTGAATTAGAGGAAAATGCCAAACTTGAAGTTGTTCATTTACACCATCGAAACTTTGCGACTTCCCTTTACTCTCACGTAGAAACTAGAATTCAAAAAAATGCCAATTGTACTTATCACTTATATGACTTGGGTGCTAAAGCTTCCAGACATCACTTTGAATGTCATTTACTTGATGTTCATTCAAATGCAAAAATGTATGGTGCGATGATTTTAACTCAAGAAGCTGAGTCAGATGTTTTTACTAAAATGCATCATCATGCCAAAGACACAACTTCTGATCAAGATTTTAGATCAATTTTAAATCAAGCTTCTCATGGAGCATTTTTTGGAAAAATAGAAATTGATAAAGGCGCATCAAAAGTCGATTCAGCACAATTAAATAAAAATTTGCTTTTAAGTAAGAAAGCAAAAATTGATACTCGTCCTCAATTGATGGTTTCCAATGATGATGTTAAATGTGCTCATGGTGCCACCATTGGAAGACTTTCAACTGAAGAAGAATTTTATTTAATTTCTAGAGGATTTTCAAAAGAAAAAGCTCAAAAACTTCTCGCGGCTGGGTTTATCAATGAGAACTTATATAAAATTGAAAATAAAACTATTGAAAAATATTTAATAAAAATATTAGGAGAATTAACTTTATAGTTAGTTTCTTATTTTACTAGAGTGATGATGACAAATAAATTTGACTTACAAAAAATTAGAAAAGATTTTCCTCAACTGCAAAGTTCGATGAACAACAACCCGCTTATCTATTTAGATAATGCTGCGACGACTTTGAAACCTCTAGCTGTTATTAATTCTATTACTAATTATTATAGTTTTGAAGTTGCCAATGTTCATCGAGGAGTACATCTATTAAGTGAAACCGGAACAGTTCGGTATGAAGAAACCAGAGAAAAAATTAAATCTTTTATAAATTCAAAGTCATTAAATGAAATCATCTTTACTAAAGGAACGACTGATTCCATCAATTTATTAGCTGCAACTTTTTGCCAAAAGTTTTTAAAGAAAGATGATGTTATTTTAGTTTCTACTATGGATCATCATTCAAATATAGTTCCATGGCAAATAGAAGCTTCAAAAGTTCAGGCACAGGTTATAAATATTCCAATATTAAATGATGGTACAATTGATCTATTGGCCTATCAGAACTTATTAAAAAAATATTCTGTTAAGATGGTTTCTGTATGCCATATATCAAATACTCTTGGGACAATTAATCCTATTGATGAAATGATTAAAATGGCCCATTTATCTGGTGCCTATTTTTGTGTTGATGCCGCCCAATCTGCTCTTCATGAAAAAATCGATGTTCAAAGTATCGATTGCGATTTTCTAGCATTTTCTGCTCATAAAATGCTCGGGCCAAATGGTGTGGGAATTCTTTACGGAAAAGAAGATTTACTCAACTCTCTACCTCCCTATCAAGGTGGCGGAGCGATGATCACTCAAGTGAGCTTCTCTAGAAGTGAATTTCATAAAGCTCCGCTACGCTTTGAAGCTGGGACTCCCACTATTGCTGAAGTGATCGCATTTAAAGCTGCTATAGAATATATTGAATCTATTGGAGTCGATCAGATTAAAAAGTACGAGTTAGAATTAACAAATTATCTTAGTCAAAAATTACTAGAAATTGAAAACTTAAAACTTATCGGGACAGCAAAAAATAAAACTTCTGTCGTGAGTTTTGATATTCAAAATATTCATCCACAAGATATTGGCACCATCCTTTCAAAGTATGGAGTTGCTATCCGAACAGGACACCATTGCACCATGCCGTTATTGAAATTTTTTAATGTGGCCTTTTTAAATCGTGCTTCAATTTGTTTTTATAACAGCAAAGAAGAAATTGATCAGTTTACTGATTATTTAAAGAGATCGTTAAAGTTTTTAATTTAAAAAAAGAAGTAATAAAAGAGGAAATTATGAAAACTGAAATAACTAATTTAGAAATTGATATTCAACCTACTCCAAATCCAAATGCTTTGAAATTTATTTTAAATTACCCAGTTAAAAATCAAAGTAATTCAACTTATAGAACTCCAAATGAGTGCGCCCACAATCCCTTGGCCTTAGAGCTTTTTAAACTTCGTGGCGTAGATCAATTACATTTTTTTGAAAATGTCATTTCTGTGACAAAGTTTAATTATGAAGATTGGGATCTTGTAGAACAAAATGTTACTAAAGTTTTAAAAGAATGGATGCCATCACATAACCCCGAATATGAAGATCCAAATCCTGAAAAAGAGCGTCGATTAAATCTCACTCCTGAACTTTTAAAAATTGAAGAAACACTTGATCGAACAATTAGACCAGGACTTCAGGGCGATGGTGGTGATATTCAAACTTTAAGCTACAAAGATAAAGTTCTCTTAATTAAATATCAAGGTGCCTGTGGAACTTGTCCAAGTTCTGCCACTGGAACCCTTGAAGCTATACGAAGTATTTTAAGAGATGAATTTGATCCAGAAATTGAAGTTTATATAGCACCAGACTTTTAATTCTCTGACAAAAACACTCCACTATTTCAAAATGATTGAAACTAAAAGAAAGCTTTAATTATTCTTTTTTTTTAACTTATCTTTTCTAAGTCTCCTTCCGAGAAAAGAGAAAATCAACAAATCAAGGAGACTCTATGTTTACAAAATGGAAAACAATATTTATGACGAGCTTAATTGTCATCGGTTTAAGCTTTACAACTTCATGTGGAAAAGGTGGAACAAACATTGATATTCCTGGTGTAAAAGGACCTACTGTTTCATTAATGCAAGACAGTTTATTTATTTCTATGGTTTTTGAAAACGTAGAACTAGATGGTGGACTTAGATACAATATTCCAAAATATAAATATTCTTTTTTAGAGATTTCTCCAGATTTAAACTCCAACGGTACAGTTATGAACATTTCTATTTCATTAGCTGATCTTTTAGAAGGTGGACTTGATCAATTAGATCCATTAAAACTTCCAGGTGGTAGAAACCTTCCAGGTGTCAACGGAGGATCACTTCCAGCTGTTGCTTTTTCTATTGAAAAATTCAACAACATGTCTTTTTATTTAGGTAAAAAATTATTTGGAATTTTTGTTCCAACAAACGTTGGTGTAGATGGTGCTATTGCTAGTTTTAGATATTATGTAGCCAATAAAGCTGCTGGTACTATTTCTATTGTTGGTAAAGATGAAAATGGTGAGCATTCAGGATTATTACTTATGTTAAATATTTCTGGTGCAGTAGAAAATCAATTGAAAGCAGTTCATAGAAAATATCAGTAAAAAATTAGTTGTGACCACGCTTTGGTGTGGTCACTTCTCTTCCTAGAATCGGAATAAGTACAACTGAAATAACGATAAAAATGGCCCCCATTATATTCAAAAAAGTTAATTTTTCGTTTAAAAAAACATATCCAAACAAAGCTGCAAAAGGCGATTCAAGTAAAAAAATAATACCGGCAATATGTGAAGGAATTTTTTTCTGAGCAATCATTTGAATGCTAAAAGCTAAAAGGCTTGAAACTATTGCTAAAAAAATAATACCTTTAAAAGTATTAGACTGGATTTCAAATAAATAATTTAAGGAAGGTTTCCCTTCAAAAATAAATGCTAAAGGAATAGCAATAATGGCTGTCCAAAAGTTTTGAATAAGATTAAATAGAATCGGTCTTTCTATATAATGTGTTACATGACTGATATAGATGATATGAAATGCCGCTGAAAGTGCACAGAGAAGTGTGATCCAATCTCCTTTATTAAATTCATTAAAACTTAAATTGCAAAGTAACATCATCCCTACCATGGCCAATATGATAAGAAGCCAAAAAGTTTTTCTAAACTTCTTTTTAAAAAATAAAATTAAAATGAGTGGTACAAATAATGAGTACATGGTGGTCAAAAAACCACTTTTTGCCACTGTGGTATAAACCAATCCAATATTTTGAAAAACGAGAGTTCCTGTTAAAAAAAGACTGACGATAAATCCCTCTTTCCAGTAAATTTTCTCGTTTTTCATTTTGAAATAAATAATAAATGGAAGAGAAATTAAGGCAGCTAATATAAAACGCATCCCATGAGACCAATAAGGACCAAAGGATTCATAACTCCATTTCACGGCTATAAAACCAAATCCCCAAATAGATGTAGAAATGGCCAATAATAGACTGTATATATTCAAAATTAACTCCGCTTACCTATGTGATATCGTATATTTGAACCAAATTTACCCATTTTTTTGGCATAAAATTTATAAGTTAAAAAATAAAACATCTTAAATGACTCAATTAATTAAGCTTATTTTTACCCCTAAAGAAGCCCCTTATAATAGACGAAGAGACAAATAAGGGAAAGTGGATTTTTCTTAAGGAAAATGTATGGGATTGAACAAATTAATTACAGCTTCGTTACTCATTTCTTTTTGCTATTCAAGTTTTGCCGAAGATGCTGCAAAAGTTGTTTTGCTTAAAGGTTCTGTCAAAGCAAAGCTCACTGATGGATCATTAATTGATGTTAAAGAAAATCAGGCCATTCCCGTTGGAGCTGAACTTCAAACTGCTGACAAAAGTTTTGTTAAACTTATTTTTTTAGATAAATCTCAAATGAACTTAGGTCCAAATTCAAAAATGGTTATCACCTCTTTTCCTAAAAAAGATGCAGGGATTATTACACTAGTTAAAGGTCAATTGCGCTCTCAAGTAACCAAAGATTATATGGAAATGGATAACAAAGATAAAAGTAAACTTTTTATCAAAACCAATTCAGCGGCCATGGGAGTTAGAGGAACAGATTTTCAAGTTAACTTCAACCCAGAAAATCAAAACACCGCATTGATTACTTTTGAAGGAGCGGTGGCCATGAGCCATATTGCCCGAAACCAATCACCTGACAGTTTTGATCAAAAAGCATTAGAAAGTGTTGTATCAAGTGCAACATCGGTCATGGTTCGACAAGGTCAGATTTCAGCAGTTAATTTAAACGTGGGTGAAAAGGCCATGATTCCTACAAAACTTGCTATCGCACAAGTTGAGGCCCTTAAAAATAACGAAACAGGAATAAAAGAAACCAATAAAGAAAGTGATCAGAAAACTTTTAAAAGCCCTATCCCTCCAGGAATTGATGGAGCCGTTTTATCAAACACCAATGCTGAACTAGACAAGCAAGTTTCTAAACTTTCCAATGGAAATTTAAATTTAAATCAAATTTCTGAAAGTAAAATGGTTGAAAAAGGTGAACCATCTGGTTTTTTTAATGATAAAACTGGAGAATATAAACTTCCTGCAGGATCAATTGTTGATTTAAATTCAGTCAACATTATTCCTCCTCCAGCAAACGCTGTTTTTGACCCGAACACTAAGACATTTACTGTCCCTGAAAATTTTGGAAAAATTGATAGTGTGACTGGTGAATATAAAGCTCCAGAAGGATTAAAATTAACTTCTGAAGGAAAATTCATTGAAAATCTTGATAAGCCAAAAAACAATGATTCATCAAAAAATTCTGAGCAAGCTCCAAAAGAAGGTGAAAAACCGAGCGAACAAGTATCCAATAATTCAACTGATGACAAAGGCAGAAAACCAGCCAGTGTAGAAGGAGCAAACTCTAATCTTCCTCAAGTTGGAAGTATCTATGAAGTTAGACCAGAAATGGCACAATTTGCCCAAAAATTTGCACCAGTGATTGTCAATGGTATAACCCCTCCTCCTCCCATCAATGATAAATTAAAAACACTGGCCGAGCAAAAAATTACAACAACTGAAACTGTCAAGCAAGATGCCACCAATTCAGGAACAGTTAATCCTAACTCAAAAGTTAAGATAAATTTTGGCTCTAATTAATATTTTTGTATTATAATTAAACCAAGAAAAATAAAGATTTAGGCCGTCACTGACGGCCTTTTCAATTCCAAGGTAGGAATGAGTGAAAAGAATATATTCTTTGGTTCTATTTTTAATCTGTTTATCAATCAATGCCCAAGAACCTCTGGCGGAGTTTTATAAGAATTTCAAATCAGGTCTTTATCAAAAAGCAATTGATTCCCTTGAGCAAATTGAATTAAAAGACAATTCTTTATCTTCTAAATATTATTTAAGTGCCATCGCCTACTCCAAGCTTCAAGAATTTGATAAAGCAGCTTCTTTTTTTGAAAAAGCTTTAAATGAAAATAATGACTCACAAGATTTGTATTATGAATATGGACAAGCGCTCTATGCCATGAACGAATTAAAAAAATCTCGAGATGCCTTTGCTCTTTCTGCTAAAAAAAATTTTAATAAAGGTGCATCTTTGTATTATGTAGCTCATATTTCTCAAATCTTAGAGGATTTTGGAAATGCAAGAAATAATTATCTTGAACTATTAAAGGTAAGCGACTTAGATTTTAAATTAAAGCAAGTTGGAAAGTTTCAACTTGCTGAAACTAATTTAAATATTTTAAGACAAAAAGAAATTTCAAATGAAGAACTCACAAAAGCCGTAGAAAAAGTGATTCTTCCCATGCTTAAAGAAGCTCTGCAAATTGATTTAAAATCCCCAGCTTCTTCTGATATCAAAAATAGAATTTCTGAACTTGAAAAAGAATTTGATTTAGATCCAAACCTTTTAAGAAATGGTCGAAGGATTTCGCCAAAGAGATATACTGCTCACATACTTCAAAGAATAAAATTCGACGATAACATTTCTCTTACGAATGAAGAAAATAATGTTTCAGGAAGTTTTCGGGAATCATATATATTTGATTCAGAAGTCTTCTACGAGTATGATTTCGTCTTAAAAAAGAGATTTCTTATTTCTCCATCTTTTAGAGGAACATTCACACAGCATTCTGATCAAGACAATGCTGAGGTTTTTCAAAATGACTCATCGATATTGAACTTTAGCTTAAAAAACAAATATGAGCATCTAGCTTTTATGCAACCGGCTTCATTTTTATTCAACATTGATTTTTCAAAAACATTGAAAGATAAAGATCAAACACATACCAGAAAATTCTACGCTGATGCACTTACCTTTACTTTTGGAGAACAGTTCACCTATTTCTCTTTTGGTGATACCAATTTTAAATTTAAATTTAAAGATTATTCTGCTTACACAACCTCTCTAAACAACTACACAACTTCATTTTCAATTGATCAAACTGTGGCGACTAATCAAATGCATTTATTGATTTTCATGTTAGACTATTCTTCAACTGACAACTACAACAATACTTCAAGTAATACAAATACTCTTCTTTTTAGAACTGACTATATTATTCCAGAGATAGCCCCAAAGTATACTCTGGCTTTTGCCTTATCTTTAAATTTGACTGATACCTTAGAACAAAAAAGTACTCGCGGAACTGAATGGTCCATCAACCCATCAGTGGATTTTAGTAAAGATGTGACAAAGAATTTAAAGTTTAATATTAATTTTGACTATACTAATGCCCATTCAAAATCAACCAGCTATACCTATAATAAAAGCGTTATTACAACAGAACTCAAATATTCATTTTAACTGAGGTGTTCATGTTATTTAGAATTTTCCAATATTTCGGTATTCTTGTTATCATCATTTTTAGCTCCTTAAGTATTTTACAAAACACGAGTCAAACAAAAAGAAATTACACAACCAATGATTCATTTTTAAATACTTATTCATCTTTTTTCGAAGATCGTTTTTTTGATTTAAGAATGAGATTAACTTTAAATGAAAATGCTAGAGATAATCGCATTGTTCTCGCTGCGATCGATGATCAATCATTAAATAAAATAGGAAGATGGCCTTGGACTCGAACAGTTCATGCTGATTTAGTCAATAAACTGAATCACTTTGGCGCAAAAATCTTAGCCTTCGACGTTTTTTATTCTGAACCTGAAAAGGCATGTAATGCGACATCACCAGACGTTGTCTTTGCTGAAAGTATCAAGCAATTTCAAAGTACACCTGGAAGAAAAGTTATTCTTCCCTATTCTGTAGAACCAAAATATGATGACAAAATTGATGAGAATCTCCATTTCAAAGAAATTCCCGGGGAACTTTATAATTTTGTTCTTGATGGAAAACAGGCCAACAATGCAAATCTATATAGCTCTGTCATTTCTAGAAAAGTTTATCCGATCTCTGATCTTGCCAATTTAGATATTGGGATTTCCCATATTGAAGCTGAAGCTGACCCAGATGGTGTTTTCCGCCACTATCCTTTAGTTTCAAATATTGATTCTATCTATTTTCCATCTTTTGCTCTTCAGGCTTATCAATTTTACACTGGAGACAAAACCGCTTTAGAAATCCCTCACCCATCCCTAGCTTATTTAAAAACTAAAAAAGGTGATGTCTTTTTAAATAATCGAGGTGAAACAAAAACCAGATGGCTAGGTGGTTTTCAAAATTTTCCAGTTGTCTCTGTATTAAGTATTTTAAAAGCAAAAGATGACGATCCTAAAATGAAAAAAATATTTCAAGATAAGGTGGTCTTTATTGCTTCGACTGCTTTTGGTGCTCACGACTTAAGAAATACTCCGATAGATCCTACATTACCTGGAGTCTTTTTCCACATGAATATGCTTCATATGCTTTTAGATGGAAAGTTTTATATTTCCAATGATGTATCAGAAAATTATTCTTGGATCATGCTTATTTCTGGAACGCTTATTATCGTTCTTGTGATGTTACTTGGAAATGCTATTTTAGACTTTGTAGTTGTTAATTTAATTATTTTCACCTTATTTTATATCGACACTTATTACCTTATTCCTAAAGGCTATAATATTTCTCTTTTCTTTTGTATTCTATCCGTTGTTCTTTGTTATTCATGGTCAACTTTTTTACATTTTTATCAATCAAATAAAGAGAAAAAGAAAATTAAAGGAACTTTCTCAAGATACTTAGCTCCATCAATTGTTAATGATTTGTTAAAAAATCCAGAGAAAGTAAAACTAGGTGGAGAAAAGAAAAATATTACCTGTCTTTTTTCTGACGTTAGAGATTTTACGACGATTTCTGAAAAACTTACACCGGAACAACTAGCCAACTGTATTAACCGCTACATGACGATGATGACTGATACTCTATTTGAGTATAATGGAACACTTGATAAATATATTGGTGATGCGATGGTTGCTTACTGGGGTGCCCCAGTAGAACTTGAAAATCACCCTTATTGGGCGGTTAAAGGTGCTCTCCAAATGATTGAACGACTTCCTGCGATTAATGCGGAATTTGAAAAGGAAGGCTTTCCCATTTTTAAACACGGTATCGGATTAAATACAGGAGACTGTTCAGTTGGAAACATGGGTTCAAACCAAATCTTTTCCTACACAGCTCTTGGAGATAACATGAATCTTGGAGCCAGACTTGAGTCCCTCTGTAAATTCTATGGAGTTCAATTAAATATTTCGGAATTTACGAAAAATGCCATTCCTGAAAATCTTCAAAGTGAATTTAAATTTAGAACCTTAGATAAAGTTCGAGTTAAAGGAAAAGAAAACGCTGTGACAATATATGAGGTTTTACATCCAAGTCATGAACTTTATAATGAAGACAAAATGTTAAGTGATTATGAAGAGGCCTTTAAAGCTTACCAAGGAAAAGACTTTGATAAGGCCATCAAACTTTTAAAACCAATGCATGAAAAATTTCCTGAAGACAAAACTTTTGAGAGAGTCCTGCATATCTGTGAAGATTTTAAAGAAGTACCTCCTCCTCCAGGTTGGGATGGAACATATACACATAAATCAAAGTAAAAAAAGGGCTTCAAAATGAAGCCCTTTTTTTTATTCTCGAATAATACAATCCACTTGGCAGTTAGAACTGCAATTGACATAAACAGAATCAGAATCACTGGGAATAAAAATTGGTGAACAATTATGAAAACATCTTTTTGACCAAGATTCTAATTGTCCATTTTTTGATAAACACTCATAATACATTGAATTTTCAGCATCTCTTTCAGCATCTTTCTTTAATTGTTCGAGACAAAAATACTGATTTCTTCCGTCGCAAAAACCTCTCGAGTATCCAGTGCGAGAAAGGGTTTGTCTGACTTGGGAAAAAACACTCAAACTAATCAATAAAAAACTTACAAAATAAATCTTTTCATCCTTGACTCCTATTCGTTTTGACAATTAAACCTTAACTTTTGTAGATTCATAAGTAAACTTAAAGGAATATTTTAATGAAAACTCTTCTTTTTACACTTTGCTTCTTTGGTCTTTTCTTTAACCTATCGAGCCATGCAACAAGACCAGCAAAACCGGCCAAGCTTAAATATACCTTTGAAGAAATTTTTCAATTTGTATTAACTGAAAAAAAGAAAGAATACAGAAATGAAATTGCTCTGCCTCAAATTTTTTTCGAATCAAATACTTCCTTAACAAAGTTTCAAGATTCAATCGAAGAACAATGGGGCCAAAGACCCAATGTTTTTACCAATGCCTATTCTGTAAAATTTAATGAAGTCTTTTTAACAGACGATGCCAAATACTATAAAAAATTAAAAAGATGTATTGATGATTCTCTCGTCCATGAGTTGGTTCATTATGTTCAATCCAAATATCAAAACTTTGATTTAAACGATGACTCTCTCGAAATGGAGGCCATTGAAATTCAAACTCTTTTCAGAGAAAAATTTTGTACGAATGATTAAGCGGCAATTTTTTGAACTGATCTTAATAAGTTATTAATGACAACCATTGCATCATCTAAATCATATGGTTTAACTAAGACCGCATCAATTTTAAGATGCTTATAATCTTTTTCTAAGGCCACATCTATATTACCAGAAGATAAAATAATTAAAATGTTTGGATAATTCAGTCTTAACTTTTCGATGAGTTCAATACCTGTCATCTCTGGCATTGTATAATCGGTGATAACCAGATCAAAACCTTGAACATCTTTTTCGATCATTTCCAATGCCATTTTACCATTTTCTGCTTCAAAACATTCATGCCCAGCATCAGATAAAAAATCAGTGACAAAGTTTCGCATAAATTCTTCGTCATCAACGACGAGAATTCTACTTCTCACTTCCGATTTTATATTTTTAACTTGAGTAAGGACTTTAGTTTCAATTTCTTCAACGGCTTTAGGAAAATAAATTTTAAAAGTTGTTCCTTCATTTTCCACAGATTCAACGACTAAGTGTCCACCATGTCTATGAACGATACCATGAACCATCGAAAGTCCCATACCTGTTCCTTTTCCAGGAGCTTTGGTGGTAAAAAATGGTTCAAAGATTTTTTTAACAGTTTCTGGTTTCATTCCTGATGCATTATCTTTGATACTCAACATAACAAAATCATCATCAACATGGGTTCCACATGAAGAACATAAAAAGGATGTTTTCTCACTTTCGTGTAGTGTAATATCTAATAGACCAACCTTTCCTTCCATTGCATCTCTGGCATTAATGGCCAAGTTCATGACCACTTGTTGCAATTGAACAGGGTCAATTTTGATCAGAGATTTAAAATCTTCTGGCTTAAAATTTACTTTCAATTCATTGGCGATAATTGGTTTTAATAAATGTAATGATTCAGTAATCACCACATCTGGATGAATAACTTTCGGGATCGGATCTCCACCTCGGCTGTAAATTAACATCTGTCTGATTAGATCTCTTGCTCTAGCGGCTAATTTAGAAACATGATAAAAATAACCAACAATTTTTTCATCCTTTGAAGAACGCTTAATTCCAAGTTCAGTAAATCCTATAATTCCTGCAAGAATATTATTAAAATCGTGTGCAATACCACCGGTCAATTGACCAATGGCCTCCATTTTTTGTGACTGTCTTAGTTGATTAAAAATTTTCTCTTTTTCAATTTCTGCTGTTTTTTGAACTGAGATATCTGTTTGAGTTCCAACTATTCGAATGACTTTTCCAGATTCATCTTTTATCCCGACTCCTCTTCCTATGGTCCATACATATTCACCATTTTTATGTAATAAACGCTGTTCACATTCATAATTGAGAGTATTGCCTTTCAAGTGATTATTTAAAGCAATTTCTGCTACCTTAAAATCATCAGGATGAATGCGTTTACTCCATTCACTTTTTCCAGGGACTAAATCACTTGGAGTAAGACCAATAATTTCTAGCCACCGTGGAGAATAATACATTTCTCCAGTTCTTAAATCCCAGTCCCAAATACCATCTCTCGATCCTTGCATAGCTAAATCGAGTCTTTCTTCTGATTTTTTTAAGCGTACTTGAGATTTTAACAATTCAAATTGCTCTTTTTTTAAAGAATCGAGCATGGAATTAAATACTAATGATAGTTTTCCAATTTCGTTTTTCGAATAAACTTTTGCTCGTACTGAATTGTCTCCACTTTCAACTTTTGAAGCTACATACATTATTTCATCAAGTTGTCTTGAAATCCTCGAGGCAATCAAATAAGTCAATAAAAAGCCTATCACCATCGATAAAACTAGATAAGATAATACTTTTAATGTTTCTTTTTTCGCATTTACTAGGGATGATTTTTTATCCATTCCTAAACGAACCCAGCCAACTAACTTATTATTTACGATAATAGGTGTTGCCCGATCTAAAACAGAGGAATCATCGCGAAGGACCACTTCACTCATCCCAGTCAAAACTTTTTGAGATTCGGTATCTGCAATAAATTTTCCTACAAAAGCTTGATTTGAATGTGCTAAAACTTTTCCTTCAGTATCCATGACAAAAACGTATTTTGTATCTTCATAGTCAGACACATTCTTCATGACTTCAGAAATCCCAACGAGGTCTCGACTTAAGACATTTGTCCCTAAACTCATGGCCAATGCTTTGCTCATGACTTCCGATTCTTCATATAAGTGCTCTTCAACAATTTCAAACTGCTTGTGCAAAATGCTGAATGAAATAATCAACATCAAAGTTAAATAAACGGCACCAAGGCCGGTAATCATTTGAGTTTTTATAGAAAGATTTTTAAAAAAATTAAGAACTTTCATAGAGGTAACTCTCCAAAAATTTTCTTATATTTGTTTAAAAAAATATTTACGACTTCATAATCTTGATTTTGACTTTCTTCAAAATTTGAAAGACTCATTTTTTCTAAAATCTTTTTCCCTTCTTCATTTTGATGAAGTGTTAAAAAAGTTTGTTTCACTTTAAATACCACATCACTAGGCACATCATCTCTAAACATCAAACTGTTATTGATCAGTTTTTCTGTCACCGCTAAGACTTTTAACTTCGCTTTCAACTCAGGCATTTCTTTCGAATAAGAATTCCAAACCATGGGCCACGTCACTCCCGCTTGAACTTCCCCATGAAAAACAGCTAAGATAGAAGACTCTTGAGAACCAACGTACTTTAATTCAGCTTCATTTTTTGAAACTTTTAATCCATTTTCTTCCATATAAACTTTAGGCATCATGGCCGCAGCGAGTGCCGAAGGTGCAGGAAAAGAGATTCTCTTTCCCTTTAAATCTTTCACTTTTTTAAATGAACTATCTTTATTAATTAGAATTAATCCACGAAAATTTTCATCATTTCCCATTTTAGCAAATACTTTATAGCCTTCCTTTTGAGCGAGAATGGTTTGATAAGGATTAGGTAGTAAAAAATGAGGAGATTTTAATTTAATTTTTTGATTATAATCACTATAATCTTTTGAACTTTCTAAAACAAACTTCGCATCAGAAAAATTTTTATTTAATAATTGAATAATTGGTTCATACATTTCTTGCATTCTTTTTGGATTATGCAATGGATGAACGGCTAAAAAATAAGTTTTCTTACTACTTGGCTTTGAATCACCAAACGTAGGATTGTATTCTGTCTCTTTTTTTTGACAGCTTAAAAAAATCGTAATGAATATCATGAAAAATACTATTTTCATGACCGACTCATCGGACTTAACAAATCTTACTTAAATAAAATTAATTATTAATAGCTTAAAATTTTTCTCATTGCCTGAGTGATTTTCTCAGAATCAGGAAGAACTGCTCTCTCTAATATCCGATTAAATCCGACAGGAGTAAAACTTGATCCGACTCTTAAAACTGGAGCATCTAGATATTCAAAAGCTTTCTCATTAATAATACCAACGAGCTCGCCCCCAAATCCTCCGAAGACTTTATCTTCATGAACAATTAGGCAACGATTGGTTTTTTTAATTGAAGCCACAATGGCATCGGTATCAAGTGGAATGAGCGATCTTAAATCAACAACTTCAACAGAGAAATTTTCACTGGCCAGTTTTTCCGCCGCTTCAAGACACATATGAGTCGTATTTCCATAAGTAATCACGGTTAAATCTGATCCACTTCTTCTCACTCGCGCTTTTCCAAATGGGACTTCAAAATCATTTGGAACTGAAGTCATGGCCTGTTTTGCATTATAAAGGGCCTTAGGTTCAAGATAAACAGTTGGGCCCTTTGACCTAAAAGCCGTTCGAAGTAAGCCAGCTGCATCGTCAGCAAAAGATGGCACCACAATTCGCACTCCAGGAATTGCGGCCAGAGATCCTTCTAAGTTTTGTGAGTGATACAATCCCCCACCAATATATCCACCAGAAGCTAAACGTATAATCACATTTGGAGTGAAGGCTCCGTTACTTCTCCAATAATCATGGGAAAGTTCCACATATTGTTCCATAGCTGGCCAAAAATAATCAGCAAACTCTGCACCTTCTACACAGACGCGAATATCATCGCGAAAACGAGAAAAGCCATTCGCTGTCCCTAAAATAAAATCTTCAGCGATTGGTCCGTTAAAAACCCGATCTTTTCCAAATTCTTGTTGCATCCCTTTTGAGACATTAAAAATTCCACCTTTCTCTTTGTTGGCCATATCTTGCCCCCAAATAAAAGTATGTGGATTATGTCTAAATTCGGCTTTCAAGGTTCCATTGATCGCATCAATGAATTTCACTTCGTCACCTTGATGATTATGTACACCTTCAGGATATTTGTTTGAAACATAAGATTCTGGCCATAAAAAATCATGAATTGATTCTGGAGTTGGATTTGGTGCTTTCATGGCCTTCGTGTGAGCATCGATTACTATTTTTTTCATCTCTTCTTCGATTTGAGTTAACTCTTTTTGCGAAAAAGTTTTAGAATCAAGCAATTCTTTTTTAAATCGATCATAAGGATCTTGTGCTTTAGCTGCAGCAATTTCAGCATCATCTCTATACCATTCATGTTTATCAGAATTTGAATGATTTCCAATTCTCACGCACATTGCATGAACAATAACTGGCTCCCCTTTAGAAAGCGCAATTTTTCTAGCTTCAGTCATGGCCGACATTGAATCAAAAACATCTTTTCCATCACAGTGAATAATATGGAGATTTAAAAATCCTGAAAAGTTATCAGCTACTTTTTCATTAGCTGTTTGATCGCGTTTTGGAACTGAAATTCCGTAGCCATTATCTTGAAAAACAAAAATAACCGGAAGCTTTTCACAACTTGCTCCGTTAATCGCTTCATAACAATATCCTTCAGATACTGATGATTCACCTTGACTCGAAATCGCCACTCCTTTGTGACTGTATCTCTTCATCGCCCGGGCCACTCCCACAGCATGAAGAGTATGATTTCCCGTACAAGAAGAAACGTTGTGAATATTCCATTCAGGTTTAGCAAAGTGATTCGACATATGTCTTCCACCAGATGCAATATCAGTCGCCTTTGAAATTCCATTTAAAATAATTTCTTCAGCTGAAATTCCTGCTGAAACAGCAGTGAGCATATCTCGGTAATAGGGAAATAGATGATCTTCACCTTTAACAAATGTTTGTCCAATAGCTAATTGGATGGCGTCGTGACCTGCATAAGGAGCATGGTAACTCCAACCCACCGCTTGCTTTAAATAATTAGGGGCTCTTTCATCTAACATTCTTCCTAAGGTCATTAATTCATACCATTTTTTTAATGTGTCCTTAGGTGTATTTTTTAAAGTATATTTTTTTTCAACTTTTGTAAGCATTACTCATCCTCTTTAGATAATTAGTTTGGAAAAAATACTAACAAAAAAGCGCTTCTAGTTCAATTTCCCTCTGTAAATTGTGAAAAAAATTAGGTAATGTTCTACTTAATTAGCGAAAATTCTCTAAAAATGTTTAAAAATTTTATGAAAATAGGAGTCCTTTATGCCTGTAGCAAGTCCAGAACAATATAAAAAGATGCTTGAGAGTGCTAAAAAAAATGGTTATGCGTATCCAGCAATCAATGTAACCAGTATGTCTACGGCCAATGCCGCTTTAAAAGCTTTCGCCGATAAAAAATCAGATGGTATTATTCAAGTTTCAACAGGCGGTGGAAAATTTGCTTCTGGTGCAGCTTCTGACATGGCCTTAGGAGCTATTAGTATTGCCAACCATGTTCACCTTGTTGCCAAAAAATATAATATTCTTGTGGCCCTTCATACTGATCACTGCCATCCAGAACATTTAGAAAAATTTATGTTGCCGCTTATCGAAGAAAGTGAAAGACGTGTTGCCAAAGGAGAAGCTCCTTTATTCAACTCTCATATGTTCGATGGTTCGGAACTTTCCTTAAATGACAACATCAAGGAATCTAAGAAACTTCTTGAGCGATGTGCAAAACTGGGCATTATTTTAGAAGTTGAAACTGGAGTTGTTGGCGGAGAAGAAGATGGGGTGAACAATGAAGGGAAACCTGCAGATAAGCTTTACACCACTCCAGAAGAAATGGTGGAAATTGCCAAGGCCCTTCGCCCTCTTGGAACTTTTATGTATGCGGCGACTTTTGGAAACGTTCATGGGGTTTATAAACCAGGAAACGTGAAACTTCGTCCAAGCATTTTAAAAGATGGCCAAAGCGCTGTAAAAAACGCTCTAGGAGCTGAAGCTGAACACTATCTAGTCTTTCATGGTGGATCTGGAAGTGAGCTATCTGAAATTCACGAAACTTTAACTTATGGTGTAGTTAAAATGAATATCGATACTGATACTCAGTACGCTTATGCAAGACCTGTGGTTGATTTCATGATGAAAAATTATGATAAAGTTTTGAAGGTTGATGGAGAAGTAGGTTCGAAAAAGCATTACGATCCAAGAGAATGGCTAAAAGTCGCTGAGAAATCTATGACAGAAAGAATTCAACTGGCCTGTGATGATTTAAAATCAACTGGTAAATCAATCATTCAATAATTTTTTTGAAATATAAAGAGTCTTAACCACTCTAGCGATGATTTGATCATCTTGATCTTTTATTTCAACGGTAAACTCAGGATAAATTTTTCTTTGCTCTAAAAGCATGCTTTTTATTTCATCAAGCTTTTCATTATTGATCTCAAAGTGAGCAAAAACTTTTCCCTTTCCAGGTTTTAAAAATTCTATAGATGCTTTTTTATCCCAAACAACATAACTTGGGCCAAGTTTTTGAATCAACATCAAGACAAAAAACGGATCAGTCATCGAATAGAGGCTGCCGCCAAACTGCGTATTTAAATAATTTTTATTCCAAAATTTCAGTTTCATAGAAACATCTATCACTGAAAAATCTGGTGACATATAATCAATAGAGATTCCGGCCCCAAGATACGGGGGCCAAAAACTCATATACTTCAATAATTGTTTTTTCATACAGAAAGAATTTTTGAAACAATTTCAAAAACGTTTTTCGACAATCCTTCTACTTTAACTATCTTTTCAAGCTCAGGTTGCATCAATTCTTTTAAATGACTTGGAAGACGCTTAAAATCTTTAAATTGACTGGCAAGTCTTGAGGCCACTTGAGGATTTAACTTATCAAGCTCTACAATTCTTTCTGCAATCAAGCGATATCCTCGCCCCGATTCATGGTTAAATTGAATTTTGTTAGCCGCATATTGAAGCAATAAACTTCTCACTAAGTTTGGAACAGTTTTATCATAGACAGGATCTTTTTCTAATTTTAAAACTCGATCATAAACATCATCATAAGGAGCAGTTACCTGAACAGAAAGCCATTTTTGCATTACAAGTGTTTCATGTTTCCATTTTTGATAAAACATTGAAAGCGCATCTTCCATATGACTAGATTTAGAATGAACGATGTCTCGAAGATCCCCTATCTCATCGGTCATATTACTTGCTTCCTGATAAAGATTGAAAACAAATGATTCATATTTATTGTTATGAACATACATTATATATTTTCTACATTTTGACTTCAAATCTCTTTTTCCCATTGAGGCCGCATCTAATTTGTATTCACGATTCATATTCAAATCATTATACAATTTAAAGAAAATCTCTTCATGGGCCTGGGCCAAGGTTTGCTTCATAAATTCTCGCGCACGGTGAGTTTCTTTATAAGCAATCGGATTTTGCTCTTGATGGATTACAGATTCCTCTGGAAGTGTGATACAAAGTGCTTTAAAAGCATCATCAATTAAATCATCGGTTAAGATTTTTCCAAAAGCTTCGATATATTTTGGATTTAACACTAATGGAGTATTGGTTTTTAAATCTGAGATCAATCCATCAAGTAATTGTGTCGCCACAACTTGAGCAGCTTCAAAGCGGTTGAATGCATCACCATCATGTCCCATTAAAAATAACAACTCATCAAAAGTGTGATCAGTGTGAAGTTTAATAGGTGCAGAAAAATGTCGATTGATTGAAGCGACAGGTTTTTCTTTGATATTTTCAAAAGTGTATTCAGCTTCGAAATCTTTTAAAATTAAAGTTCTCTCAGCGATGTCTTGCCCTTTGTGATCAATTAATCCTACTTTGATTGGCATTAAAAAGGCTTTCGCATCTCTAATGGTATTTTTAGGTAACTCTTGTTTTAATTTTAATTTAAAAACTTTTTTAGATTCATCATAATTAGTAGTAGCGTATAAATTCGGTGTCCCATTTTGATGATACCAATTTTGAAATTGAGATAAATCAAAATTACTATTGCCCACACTCATGGCATGAATAAAATCTTCTGTTCTAACTGCTTTTCCATCGTAAAGCTCAAAATATTTATCCATTCCCTTTCTAAAACCATCACGGCCTAAAAGTGTTTGTAGCATTCTGATTACTTCAGATCCTTTCTCGTAAACTGTTGCTGTATAGAAGTTATTTATTTCAATGTAAGAAGAAGGTTTAATCGGATGACTTGTCGGGCCCTGATCTTCAGAAAATTGAGCCATTCTTAAAGTATTGACTGATTGAATTCTTTCAACATCTCGTGAGTTTAAATCAGCCGAGAATTCTTGATCTCTAAAAACCGTCAATCCTTCTTTCAATGTTAATTGAAACCAATCGCGACAAGTGACACGATTTCCGGTCCAGTTATGAAAATACTCATGGCCAATAACGGATTCAATCCCATAAAAGTTTTGATCAGTGGCGGTCTTTGGATTAGCTAACACATAAGCTGAGTTAAAAACATTTAGTCCTTTATTTTCCATAGCTCCCATATTGAATGAGTCAACAGCTACGATCATATAAATATCTAAATCATATTCAAGACCAAATCGATCTTCATCCCATTTCATGGATTTTTTTAAACTCTCCATAGCATAGTGACACTTATCTTCATTTCCTTTATCACAATAAATTTCTAGTTTTACATTTCTATTAGATTTAGTGGTGTATTGATCAGCAATCACTCCTAAATCCCCAGCGACTAAAGCAAAAAGATAACTTGGTTTTAAAAATGGATCTTCCCATACAACAAAATGTCTACCATCGCCTAAATCTCCACGCTCAACTGGATTTCCATTTGATAACATAATCGGATAAAGTTTTTTATCTCCAATAATTTTTGTCGTAAATTTGGCCATATTATCTGGTCGATCAATATAAAAAGTTATTCTTCTAAAACCTTCTGGCTCACATTGAGTACAAAAAATACTTCCTGATTTATATAAACCATCTAGAGTTTTATTACTTTCTGGATCAATAATATTTTCAATTTCAAGTAAGACACTATCACCAACATTTTTAATTTTTAAAGTGTCTAAACCTAATTCATAATCATCTTGACTGAGATTTTTTTCGTTGAGTTTTACGCCAATTAATTTAAGTTCTTCTCCGCTCAAAATTAATGGCTCATTGTGACCGCCATTTTTTTTGATTTGCATGCGAGAGTAAACTTTGGTCGCTTTTGGATCTAACTCTACTGTTAAATAAATATTTTCCACAAAATATTTAGGTGCTTCATAATCACTTAATTGAATTAATTTAGGTGTATTATCTGTTTTCATCTATATCTCCATTTCTATTTTGTAACCTGTATGATTTCTAATATTAATGACTCCATTTTCTAAAATTAAATACTGACCTTTAATCCCAAGTAATGTTCCTTCAATTTTTTTATTTTTTTCGAAACTTAAAGAATTTACTTTTGTCGGAAATTGAAGCACAGGATATTTAATTTCAATCAACTTTTCATTTTCTAGATATTCTACTGAAAAATTCTCATACTCTTTTTCAAGTCGATCTAAATCGTTTGAGAATTCTTCAAAAATTTCCATTCTGTTGGCATATAAATCAATTTCTTCCCATTCATTTTTTAGCATCTTTCTCCAGTCCGTTTTATCTTTTAAAACCTGACTGAGAAGTTTTTCAATTAATCCTGAATGATATCGGGTTTTAATTTTAAAAATGGGAAGAGCAAAAACTGCACCTTGATCAATAAATCTCGTTGGAACTTGATCTACCCGAGTGATGCCCACTTTTAGACCAGAAGTATTTGAGAGATAAACCACGTGATCAATAAAGCAATGAGATTTGGCAAACTCTGTGTCCCGACAAGTTCCTTTTTGAAAATGGCACAACTCTGGTTTTAAGATACACATATCACATTCTGCAAGTTTTAAGGTGCAAGGATAACAATATCCTCCACCATAACTTTTTTTTGTTTTTTTATGACAATGACAGCAGTTAATTTCATCTAAGTAATATAAAGCGACTTTTTTTCCAAGCATAGGATTCATTGGAGTATAGGAATCGCTTAAACTCATTTCATAATGAGCCACTCCTTCTTGAAGAAAAACTTTCATTTTATCTAAATTACCAATCACCATAGTCTGACAAATTTACTCAATCTGATTCTTTAAGACTAGAAGAATTTCCAACATTTAGATGAAAGAAATTAAAGAAATTCGTGACTCTCTCCGAAAATCAAGTATATGACGAATAAAGACCCGAATAAAAAGCATTATTTTCAAAAAGTGACTCCAGAAGAATTTTCTGAAAGTATTCAAATGCACTGCAACCTTGAAGAAGCACAGCATTTAACCGTATGGGAAAAAGGTGAAAATGAAGAGGAAGCAGAACTGTACCAGGCCGTAGAATATTTTCCTCATCCAAAAGTTATTAAGCTTTTACCTACAGGCAAACTTCTCACAAAAATTACCGGTTCTACTAAAGCTGGAAAACAAGTTCTCATCAAAGTACCCATTGAAGACAAAATTAATTACTTCACTGGTGGTAGACTAAAATTCCACCCAGAAGATTTATCTTATTCACTTGAAATTCAACAAGATATTTTTAAAAGCCAGCAAAGAGGAAACTATCGACTTCAAGCTTCAAGTGTCATCCAAATCCAATTTAAGATTGATGAACAAGTTTTTGAAGGGCTAGATATTTCAAGTGGCGGGACAAGTTTTCAAGTCGGTGAATCAGAACTTGAGCGCTTTTCAAAAGGAAAGCTTTTTCCCGATTGTACCCTACGATTTGATCGCAAAAACTACCATATCCCCATGGCCCAAATCGCCGGATTTTGGCCAGTCAATGATACTAGTGGAAAGCCAACTGGCTTTTATAAAATAGGGATCGCTTTTAAAGGTCTCTCAAGAAAGCTAGAGGACGAACTTTACATAAAAATTTCCACCGAAGCCCGTGGAGAAGAAATGAAAAAGAAATTCGACGACATCCTCGAAAAGAAATAATTTCAATTCCTTAGCAGCTATGAATTTATTTCTCATCGCAAGAGTTTTCATTGACGGAGATGCCCTTTGGGAGTATCTTTGCTCCTCAAGTTTTAAGCAATTTTAAGGTTTTAAATTATGACAGAAATTGAAAAAGTAAGAACTCCTTTTTGTGATTCAAAAATCATGGAACGGGTTGGAGTCATGAAACAACATGACATCTATCCTTTTTTTCGGGCGATTGAAGAAACTGAAGCCTCAACTGTAACTGTTAAAGGTAAAAAACAAATCATGATAGGTTCAAATAACTATCTTGGTTTAACTCATCATCCTTATGTGAAAGAAGCGGCCATAAAGGCCATTGAAAAGTATGGTACTGGTTGTACTGGTTCACGATTTTTAAATGGAAATTTAAATATCCACGAAGAATTAGAAGAAAAATTAGCTAAATATTTAGGCCATGATCGGGCCATTGTATTTTCAACCGGTATGCAAGCAAATCTTGGAGCCCTTTCAAGCTTATGTGGACCAAAAGATTTAATGCTTTTTGATTCTGAAAACCATGCTTCTATTATCGATGCCTCAAGATTATCAATGGGGACAACTTTTAAATATAAGCACAATGATATGAACTCTCTTGAGGAGCTCTTAGAAAGTAATATTCACCGATTTAATCGTGTGATTGTTGTTGCCGATGGTGTCTTTTCCATGACTGGCGATATTATGAATCTTCCAGAAGTCGTTCGACTTGCTAAAAAGTATGGCGCTTACGTTTATGTCGATGATGCTCACGGCCTTGGAGTTATGGGTAAAGATGGAAGAGGAACGATGCACCACTTTGGCCTTCATGATCAAGTCGATTTCAATATGGGAACTTTTTCAAAATCATTTGCAACTATTGGTGGAGTCATTTCAGGATCAAAAGATGCAATGGATTTTGTTCAGCACTCTGCCAGAAGCTTTATGTTTTCAGCTTCTATGCCTCCTTCAGCTGTAGCGACGGTTTCAGCATGTATTGATATGGTGACAAGTGATCCAAGTATTTTAGAAAATCTTTGGTCTAATGTTGCTTTTATGCAAAAAGGTTTTAAAGAACTAGGCTTTTATACATACGGATCTCAAACTCCAATCATCCCTATTTTTGTTGGAGATGATTTGGTTTCATTACAAATGACAAAATTTTTAGAAGCAAACGGAGTCTTTGCCACTCCAGTTCTACCTCCAGCTGTACCAAAAGGTGAAGCCTTAATTAGAACAAGTTACATGGCTTCTCATAGAAAAGAAGATTTAACCCGAGTTTTAGAAGTGTTTAACGATGCTAAAAAACATTTCGATTTACCTTCTAAAGTTCAGTAATTCATTTTCAAAAATAATTATTTCCGCTATGATCCCCTAAATTTATTTAGGGGATTTTTTTATGAGCTTACAATTAATCGAATTAAATTTTAAAAATAAAAAAGATAAAACACGTTTTATTGATTTACCTTTTAAACTCTATAAAAATGATCCTCATTTTGTCGCGCCTTTAAAAATGGCCGTGCGAGATTTATTAAATGAAGATAAGCATCCTTTTTATGAAACTGCTAAAATTAAACCTTTTTTAGTGACAAAAAATGGCGAAGAGGTAGGAAGAATCCTTGCCGTTTCAAATCAGGCCTATAATCAATTTCATCAAACACAGATAGGATATTTTGGATTTTTTGAATCGATTGATGATCAAGAAGTTGCCAATTTACTTTTAAAAACTTGTGAAAATTATTTATTGGCCCAAGGCTTTAAAGAGATGCAAGGACCAATGAATCCTGGAACCAATTACGAATGTGGACTCCTCGTTAATGGATTTTTAGATGACCCACAAATCATGATGACCTATAACCCTACTTACTATCCAAAACTCTTAGAAAACTATGGACTTACTAAGGCCATGGATCTTTTAGCTTACAAAGTTGATGTTCACTTTCAAATGCCAAAAATTATCTTAGATATTGCCGATCGTACGGAGAAAAAAAGCAAAGTAACTTATCGAACACTCAACATGAAAAAATGGAATGAAGAACTAGAAATTATGTTTGATATTTACAATAGCGCTTGGGAAGAGAATTGGGGCTTTGTACCTATGACTAAAAAAGAATTTTTCCATACCGCAAAGGATTTAAAATCCATCGTGAATCCAAATCTAGTTCACTTTGCGGAAGTAGATGGTAAACCAGCAGGTTTCATTCTCACTCTTCCAGATTTAAATCAGGTATTCAAACAAAACCCTAGCGGAAAACTAACTCCGTTCTCACTCTATAAAATCCTAACTGCGAGCAAAAGAATTTCCAGAGTGCGAGTTATTACCATGGGAATAAAAAAAGAATTCCGAAAAATTGGACTTGAAACATTGTTATACAAACACAACCATGAAGAAATTAAGAAGAATCCACTCTATAAAGAAATCGAAATGAGCTGGATCTTAGAAAACAATTTAGAAATGAATAAGCCTCTCATTCGAATGGGTGGACCAGCTTATAAAACTTATCGAATATATCAAAAAGCGGTTTTATGATAAATGTCCTTGTCACTGGTGCCAATGGTTTTGTTGGTCATCATTTAATTAATGAATTACTTAAAAATGAAAATTTGTTTATTTATGCATTAGTAAGAAAAACTTCTAGTATAAAAATTAAGCATCAACGCCTACAAGTCATTCAAGGTGATTTATTCTCACTAGAGGCGCTAGATAAAATAAATCAACTTGATCAAGTCATTCATACAGCTGGAATAGTTCATAGCTTTTATCCTCATGATTTTTTCTCAACTAATACTGATGGAACTCAAAACCTTCTTAATAAAATAAAAAATAAAAATGTCTCTAAATTTATTTTAATTTCTTCACTCGCTGCCGCAGGTCCGAGTCAAAAGAATCTTTCTCACCAAGAAGAATTTGAACTGAAACCAGTTAGTCTTTATGGAAAATCAAAGTTAAAAGCTGAAGAGCTTCTTCAAAAATTCGATGGAAATTTTGAAAAAATCATCATACGCCCACCGATGGTTATTGGCCCAAATGATCCTGCTGTTTTAGATATCTTTAAAATGGTTAAAGATAGGTTCATTATTCTTCCTGGACTCGATTCAAAATCAAAAGAATACAGTTTTGTCTGTGTTTTTGACTTAGTTCAAGGAATAGTACGTGCCATGAATTATACTCCATCGTTAAAAAGTGCAGCTGAAATTTTTTATATTGCTCATCCAAAGAAAATCAGTTTCCTAGAGTTGATAGATACGATCAATCAAAAAATGGGTGCAAAATCACTTTTTTACTTATCTATTCCAACACCAATTATTTTTATCTTTAGTATTTTTTTAAAGATGTTCCATAAAATTTACAAACATCAATTAAGGCTCACACCAGATAAAACAGCTGAGTTAAGTCCCATGTCTTGGACTTGTTCCAGTAAAAAATCTATTCAATTACTTAATATGAATTATCAATTTGACTTGAACGAAACAATTCGTTTGACTCATGAAAATTATCAAGCACAAAAATGGATTTAATTTAAATTAATTGCTTTTTTTTTAGAAATAGTAAGGGTCTGAAAAACATAATCCCAAAATGGATTACTCACCCCAAATTTACTTTCTCCAGAAGCATAATGATGTTGCAAATGATACTTTCTAAGATAACGACCAATTTTCGAAGTCATGTGGAAGTGATGAACTGCATAGTGAGTATAGTCATAACATAGATAGCCGATAAGAAAAAATCCCATAAAAAGCTCTATATATTTGTTAAAAACAAATATTGAAAAAAATTGCCACAAAAGACCCACTAAAATTAGTGCTGGAATCGGTGGCATCACAAGCCTAGTTGGATCTTGAGGGTCATCGTGATGAAGACCATGAAACATATAAACCAATCGCTTTGAAACTTTAGAATTACCATCAAAATGAAAAACAAAACGATGTAAAACATATTCTGTTAATGTCCAAATAAATATTCCAATGAAAAAAAATAAAATAAAATCAGATAAATTTGTATTTTTCTCTGTAGCACTTTTAAAAAATAAAAAAATAATAATCGGAAGCCAGACAATTAATGGCATTATTGGATGAACATGAGACAATGACTCTAGAAAGTCGCTTTTAAATAATCTAATTGATTGGTGTTTTTTCTTCATATTTTATTTTGAAATAATATACAAAAATTACGGCCATTTTTAACAGAATCTGAAATTTTTGTAAAATCTGAGGTCGTTCTAAATAAGATATATTTTTTACTATTTTTTAAGTTGAATGAATCACTCCCCTTCTTTATCACATTTTAAGCACTTGAAAGGCATTCTTAAATATGTCAGAAAATAGTTAACAAATGTAAGAAAAAAGATGTGTTAAAAAATGAAGGCCCGCCTTAGAATTTCTGTATAAGAGACGGTTCGGATACACGAAGATAGTCGACGTTTAAAAATGGATTTTGAAAACGTCGATTTTCTAAAAAACTTGCCTAAATTTTGTCTAAACTCCCATCTATTGTCGCCTCCCTAGTTTACAAGTGAAAATGTCTTGGTCAGAATATCAATAATCATTTTTCAACAAGGAGATAAAAATGAAAAAACTATTAGCGGCAGTTATTTGTTTAGCTAGCATCAATGGATTTGCTGGTTTCACAGATCTAGAAAAAGTAGAGATTAAAACTCTTGAATCAAAGTTAACTTATACTGGAAAAAAAGTGACAGGAGCACACAGTGGAGAAGTTAAGATTTCTAAAGGTCATTTAAATTTTAAAAAAGATGCGCTTATTGGTGGAGAATTTGAAATCGATATGGCTACCATTTCAAATACCGACATCACTGATAAGGAGTATCATGAAAAATTTCTTACTCACATCAACTCTCCTGATTTTTTCGATACAGCTGCTCATAAGACGGCGATGCTAAAAATTAAATCAGCAAAAAAAGTTAAAGGGAACAACTACAAAGTTACAGCAGATTTAACTATCAAAGGAATCACTAAGCCAGTTAAGTTTGATGCGGTCGTTTCTAAAGAAAAAGCAGATGCTAAAATCGTTTTTGATAGAACTAACTATGGAATCAAATTCAAGTCTGGAAAATTCGATCCAGGTTTAGGTGATAAACTTATTTACGATGATGTTGAAATGGTAGTATCTTTAGTAGGAAATCCTATTAATAAGCCAGTACCTGCAGGCGCACACTAATTTTTTGGAGCATTCATGAGTGATTTAAATCAATACATCAGAACAATTCCTAATTACCCAAAAGAAGGAATCATGTTTAGAGATATCACGACGCTTTTGAATCACCCGGAGGGGTTTCAAAAAACCATGGATGCATTAATTTCTAAATACAAAAATGTTGACCTAGATGTGATCGCGGGCATAGAAGCCCGCGGTTTCATCTTTGGTGCGGCCCTAGCTTTTGCTTTAAAAAAATCGTTCGTTCCTATTAGAAAAAAAGGAAAACTTCCAGGCAGTACAGTTTCTGTAAGCTATGATTTAGAATACGGAACAGATACTATTGAAATTCACGATGATGCTCTTAAGGCCAATTCAAAAGTTCTGATTATTGACGATTTAATCGCCACAGGTGGAACGGCCTTGGCAGCAATAAGCCTCATTGAAAAAGTAGGCTCTAAAGTCATAGAATGCGCTTTTGTGGTGGATTTGCCTGAACTGAAAGGTGCCGAAAAAATTCGTTCAAAGGGTATTTCTGTCAATGCTTTGACAGCTTTTGATGGTCATTAAACCTTACAAAGTATTACAAAACCATTTTGTTTCATTTTACTAAATTTCACCCCCTATATTTAAATAACTTTTAATATCATCATCATTCGATCTTTTCTATGCTGTAAAAAACAAAGGTGCAATTTCCTGCACGAGGAGAAGTTATGAAAAAATTAGCAGCATTATTTTTAGTATTTGCGATCAGCGCTTATGCGCAAAATGTAAGATCATTAAAAGACGTTATGGAAGATATGGGAGCAGCTTATAAAGCAGTGACATTAAACGTGACGCTTGGAAATCTTGGACCGAAAACACAAAGTGAATCAGATACAATTGTAAAAACAATACGTGAATCAATGAACATTATACCAGACACCATTCTTTCACTGCCTAACATTGAGCAAGATGCCGCTAAAAAATCTTATATTAATCATTTAAAAGAAGCAGAAAGCTTGGCCATAGAATTAAACAATGCCATTAAATCTCAAGACTCCGCAAAAGCTAAAGATTTAGTTCAAAAACTAAATGCTTCAAAAAAATCAGGGCATAAAGAATTTAAAAACTAATTTTAAGGAAGTTTATGAATAAGCTATTAATCATTTTCATAATCCAATCATTAAGCCTGAGCGCGATTGCCAAATTGGCCGAAATAAAATTTACAGCTACAACAGATGGCCCAGGAATTAGTGTAGAAGGTGAAGTGAAAAACCCCAATATCGATGTTTCATTCAGTGAAATTGAAAAAGGGAAAGTTTCAATGAACATTAGAGATCTTACGACTGGAATGGATCGAAGAGATAAGCATCTTTATGAAAAGGTTTTTAATATTACTAGTGAAAGTTCAGAAAAAATTGAATTACAAATAAAAAAAATAAGCTGCCTTCAAAAAGAACTTTTTGGAAACTGTAAGGTTGATGGACTTTTAAAAATTAAAAATACTGAGAGACCAATACTTTTTGAAAGTAAAATCGATGCTCAAAAAAAACTAGTTGAAGGTAAAGCTTTAGTCTCCTTAAAAGAGTTTAACTTAAATGCTCCAAGTTTCATGGGTATCCAAGTTATGAATGATGTCGAAGTAACATTTAGAGTTGAGGCCATCTAAAAATGTTTTTGAAGTTAAAAAAAATGGAAATGAAAAATATATTTAAAATAATTTCCATTTTCTGGGGATTAAGCATGATATTAATTCAGGATTGTCATGCTTATCCTCATTTCATTAAAAATGGTTATAACAATTGTATCGGCTGTCATTACAATCCATTTGGTGGTGGAATGCTCACCCCTTATGGAAAAGGTATTTCTGCTACACAAAGTTTAATCTCAAAGGAGTTGACTGAAGAGGAAGAAGAAAAGCTTTCAAGTGATAAATATCTTCAATCGATTCAATTTCGAGCTCTTCATCTACAAACTTCCTCTAAAAAACGAACATTTCCGATGCAACTTGAATATATGTCTCGATATGTATTAAATAAAAGTTCTGCATTTAATTTAACTCTTTCAGTTGCTCCGCCAAAAGAAAATGCAGATCCAAATTTAGCACCTAGAACCCATGAACGAATTTATGCTCGAGCTTTAGAGTTTAGCTATCAATATGATTCTAAAAATACATATTTATTTGGAATCAATAATTTGCCTATCGGACTTGGGTTAATTGATCACACCAATTATGTTCGTTCTTTTAATCGATTAAATGTCACAGACATTCCCATTAGTTTCAGAAATTTCTTTATAGAAAAAGAATACTCTTACAATTATTTTCTTTATATGCCACACTTTCAAGAGTCTACTTCTAATAAAGAATATGGACTTGGTGGACAATATTTTATTTCTCCTTCAAAAAATTTAAGCCTAGGCTTCCAAAGTAACTTTGGAAAAAGTAAGAGCATTGACCGATCATTGGCCGGTCTTTTACTTAAATTTGGAGTTGGCTCAGTTAGCTTTCTACATGAATCAAATTATACTCATCGAAAAATTAAAAGTGATGACACGCAATTTGGACAAGTCACCTATTATGAACAATTACAGTATCATTTAAATGATTGGTCATTACTTGGTTATGCCTATCAAGGACTTATTCGAGATCGCGATTTTTCAGGAAAAGAATACCGTCATAGTTTGTATACAAATATTAAATTGAATCGGCTTTTTACTTTAAGTTATGAAGCAAGAATTAGAACAAAAAATAATCAAGACGAACTTTCTCATTTGGTTCAAGGATTTTTACAATGGTGGTAAATAATAAATACATTATAAAATTACTTGTTTTCACTACTCTCTTTATATCTGCTTGCAAAGTAGATGTGGGAACTAACGAAAGTGAACAATTCAAAGTTATCCCGATGACCGGTGAAGTAAGTTTTGAACTGCTCAAAAATAGTATTTTAAATCCTCAATGTGTACGTTGTCATGCTTGGGCAAATGATGAACTTCAAATTGGACAAAGAATTGTGCAAGGTAATCCTGATGCTTCAAGCTTGTTTAGCTCTGTTAAGTCAGGAAAAATGCCTCCAAGTGGAGCACTTTCTTTCAAACAAATTTCTTTAATAGAAAGATACATTCTAAACATAAAAGAAGTTAAGTCATTACCTTTAACTTCGACTTTTAAATCTATAGAATTTCACTTGATCAATCGCAGTTGTTTAAGTTGTCACAATAATAAATCAGAAGAAATTTCATTTGAAGGATTTAAAAATGTTAAAAAACACGCTAATGAAATTATCGATATTTTAGATCTTGGAGAAATACAAGATCAACCAATGCCTCCCAGAGATGAACAAGGAAAACCAAAAGCACCAGTTCCATCTAGTGAAATTGTCGAAGCATTCAGAGAGTGGATAAAGCTTGGAAAACTAGATAACTAATACCAGTCTTTTAGTTCAGTAATCATTTGAATTTGAAGATCAATCGCTTCGTCGTCTGTTAATCCAACGACCTCAGCATATTCATGTAAAATGAGGGCCGCTGATTGAATTGGTACTTCATCCATAATCGTATTTTTTGAAATTCTAAAAGCAGAAATGCAAATTTTATGATTAGTCGGATTATATGAAGAACCATCATATTCATTGCCAAGTTTGTCAAAACAACCTTGATCTACCGGAATATCAATTTTTATATCTTCCATCACTTCATGGAGATTTGTTTCACTATCTGCAAATAAAACCCCATATAATCGCATATCTTCATTGCTCATACTTCCACGACGAAACAATGAGTATTTTGCCTTGATGAATCGATACAAAATATATTTTGAATCTTTTATGACGGCCCTAATATCGTGAGGATCTTGATATTCAGTTGGTGGAGTTGAATTGATGACATTGCCTCCGCCTCCACTTATACCTCCTTTTGCCAAACTTAATTGAGAATACAAGATAGAACTGATAACAAGCGACTGAATTAATAATTTCATAATTGACTCCAGTTTTAGTCTTAAAAAATATTTATCAAATTCCTTTTGGCAATCCAATTAAAATTAACTAAATTGAAGCAAAAAGATTTAGTAAAGCTAAACAGCTTGCTGCACAGCAGCATTAATGAAATGTACAAGTTATGAATAAGACAAGCATTTTTGAATACAAAAACTACAAGCAATATATTCTAGATTGGATAGACAAAACTCCTCAACAAGGCCGCGGAATGAGAAAGCTCATCGCTGAGGCCATTGGCTGTCAAACACCATTTATCACTCATGTTTTATCAGGCGACTATCATTTTAGCTTAGAGCAAGCAGAGGCCTTGGCTAAATACCTAACCCTTAACGAATCAGAGACAGAGTTTTTTCTATTACTTATTCAAAAGTCTAGAGCAGGTACCAAGTCTTTAGAAAATTATTTCCAAAAACAAATCACTAAAAAATGCGAAGAGGAAACTAGACTTAAAGAACGATTAAAAATAAAAGATCAAATGTCGATTGAAGATCAAATGATTTATTATTCTAATTATCAATATGCAGCTATTCATATGGCACTATTGATTCCTGAATTACAAACAGTGGATCAATTACATAAATATTTCAATATTCCAATTCAAAAAATTTTAAGTATTTTGCAATTTTTATTAGAACACGATCTAATAGAGAAAAAAAATTATCATTACAAAGTTAAAAAATCGATTCTTCATCTTGAAAGAGATTCTCCATTTTTAGTTTCTCATCATACTCAGTGGCGATTAAAGGCAATTGAAAGCATACAACAAAGAAATGATGCCAATCTTCACTACTCAGGTGTTATGTCTATATCCCAAGAAGATTATAATTGGGTTAGAGAAAAATTAGCAAAGTTTCTAGAAGAAGTTGTCGATCGAGTTAAGGATTCAAAAGATGAAACCCTTGCGACAATTTCCTTTGACTTATTTCATTTTTAAAATAAATTCTCAGCTTTAAAATATTTCTTAATATGGCCTGAAGCAAGTTCAGGTTCATGATGTGGTAAGCGAGTTGGCTTTTCAAAAGTGACCAGGTTACCTAGTTCTTTTAATTTTTCAACAAATCTCTCTAATCCATCATCTCCGACAACCAAATCATCTACTCCCGTTATTAAGTGAATATGTTCATTGGTAATATTTAATTCTTGTTTCTCTTTTTTAATCCAAGGAAAAACATTGTCAGGGTTTAATTCTTTGCTCACTAACTGTGCTCGAATTTTTAAAGTCGCTTGATAAAATGGAGTATCAAAAATATGGACCACATGCTTTGGTGCCATTCCGATTCCCACACCGATAGCGCGTTTTTTAAACTTCTTAAAAAAATTAAGCTTTAAGGCTTTAATCGAGAGCATCGCTCCTAAACTATGACCACCGAAAACCAGTTGAAAATTTTCTTTCGAGCTAAATCCTTCTTCTAGAGGATAATTTGCTAAAAAAAATTTCTCTAATTCTAAAAAAGCAGTCTGAAATAATTCATGGGCATGATTTTTAAAATCACTAAAGCTATCAACTTCAGAAAAATTACCTAAATAGTGGCCAGGTAAATCAAACAAAATAGATGGGACTCCCATTTCTGAAAGTCGAATTGACCAATTTATTATTGAAGATTTATCGCTCGTGTATCCGTGAGTAAAAATGGCCCAAGTGGGTTTTAAAGCCTCACTTGGGTCTGGCAAAAAGACAAATGCTTGGGTTTTTATATTTAAAAAAGGGATCTCAGTTTTAATTATTCTCATTCATTATTTTTTATAGATAACTGGCCAATCAGTATCTCTTTCATCACATTCGGCCTTTAATCTTGCTTCAATTAATACAAACTTTTCTGCATTTTTATCATAAAGATGAAGTGATGACGAGCCACAATCTCCAAGTCCGCGACCTTTTGAAAACGTTTCAAGCGTCAAACTCTCCGGATCAAACCCAGCTCCCATTAACATATCTGTTGCAGATAGATTCATAAGACCATCAACATCGACAATTGATACTGAACTAATGTCTCCATAACTATTAACTAAATAGGCTTTCTCGCTTGAGTTATAAGCATATAATTCGCAGCCTAATAAATATAATACGGGACCAGTCTTTGAATACTCTCCAGCAGGCAATTGATGAGACTCTCTCACTAGATATTTTCCTTCTTCCGAATTAAAAGTTGGACAAGAAAGCGCATGTTGATCTAATACCTTTTGAGGAATACTGATTTCGGCCTTTAATGAGTGATTAATAGTTAAAGTCATCATTAATGAAAGTGCTAGTGTGCGTAAAGCCATATATAATCTCCGATTTAGTTGTTTGTGGAGAAAATCTAGCATATGTCAAAAAAAAGGGTGAAAACCGAGTAAACTTTACAAAGAAATTGTTTGACGAAAAGAACCATATCCTTTAATTTTTAAACTCTAAAATCGATATGCCCAGTTAGCTCAGTCGGTAGAGCAAGGGACTGAAAATCCCTGTGTCCGTGGTTCGATTCCGCGACTGGGCACCAACTTTTAGAATCAATAAAAAGCCGCTTAACCCAAGCGGCTTTTTTGTTTTTAAAATCAATAATTTGCCAGTTTTCTTTTTTAAAACCCCAAAACAAAAATTTTCCAAAAAACAAGTTGTCCCTATATTGGCCCTATTTTTTTAAGAAGCTTTCTTTAAATTTTCTAAACCTTACATAATAAAAAATTCTCATGAGTACATGTTAGGGTATGCCCTTCTTTTCTGCTATCTCCTTTAACTCCTCCACCACTTCAGGAGCTAAAGTCACACTCGTAGGTACTATTAAGTCGCATTTTTGATTGATCATTTAGCCTATGTTAATTACCTGACTTTTCTTCTTTTTTACTTATAACGAATTTAATAATTCCAAAAATTGAACCAATTATTAAAAATTCAATTTCAAATTGCTCAAATATTCGTGACAGAATAAAAAAGAATAAACTTAACCATATTAAAATTAATTCAAATTGATTACTTGTTTTATTTCTTGATAATTCATTTTGGATCTTTAATTTCTTATACAAAAAACTTAAAAGCAATAAAGAAATCATGAGAGACGAAATCACTAAGTAATTATTTTGAAAATTTGAAATGAAAAAAACATTTAACGAGACAAGAAATATAAGAAATATCCAAAAAAGTTTATATCTCACTGTAGCACTCCTAGCAACAACATTTGCTAGCATTATCATAGCATTAATTTTGTTATTTCTGTGTGCCCATTCTTTTGGTCATGAAGTTTGTAAATTATAGACGATATAATTGAATACTGAATCACAAGTACTCGTTTTTATTTCTTTTAATCGATTTCATTTTAAATAATTATCGAAACAAAATTAGCATAGATGTAGAATTGCTTAATAAGTAACTTTTGAACATTAAAAGGTGGCAAGTAGGTTGAACTATTTATTACTATCACTAATTTTTACTTGTTATCCTAATTTTGCTATTGCTGAATGTAGAATTGATACAAAGCTTTTTAAACTTAGTCGCCCTAGTAATTATTTTTCACAAAAAATCATTATGCAATTAAATGAATATTTCAACAAGAGTGAACCAGTTAAGTGTAGATGAAAAGTCCCACAACATTATTGGTACTGGTAAATCTAGTGTGATATAATTCAAGCAATATGAGGTTAGAAACATGGAAAAAGTTAAAGAAATTAAAAGTCGATATTATATTATACTTGGTTTAATTACTTTTACCTTGCCAGCATTCTTTGTTCTGTTTGAAAAAGGAGAGGTATTCAAAGAGTATATATTTTATTTTGTGCTGTTTTTTCCAGTAGTGCTATTATTCGACAAAATAGGGAACTTAATTCATAAGCGAGATTCAAGACTTGGAACAGCATTTGATCATAATGGAATACATTTCAATAATAGACTTGGGGAAGACTTTTATATCCCTTGGGAGGAACTAATAATTCAGAAACGAATATCCTGTGCTGGTTTATTTACTGAATTCATTTTTAAGAATACAAAAAATTCTATAAAATCTAATAGCCAAGTCATTTATTGGGCCAATGAAAATTCTTATCTTGAACTCGTTCAGAAATATCTTCCTAAAAATCACCCTTTACACAATCTTGTATTAGAGCACACTGAAAAGCGCGGAATTATGCTTTAAAAAGTACTTCCAACAAAACAAGGCAGTCTTTTTCTAGACTTTTTTCAACATTAATATTCTCAATACATTAAAATCAGATACTTTGAAAGAAATTACTAATTCATTAAATAAACAATCCTGAGAATTAGTTATTATGTGTACACTACACAGCCAAACACATTTAAAAATTTGGCCCTAAATTGGCCCTAAAATAGACCAGAATCAACAAAAGAAGACGAAAATGGACAAAAAACTTAAAGACTTATTATGCTGTCTAATCATATAATATCATTGATAAAAATAAGAGTGGCTTTTTTATTTTAGTTCATGGGAGTAATTATGTTTCCTTCTGATACTGAAATTATGTCTTGGTTTGCCGGTTATGCTTATGAGCCCCTGTTCATCTATTCTGCCGTCATTGTTATCATGTTTTTATCAAGCTTTGGTCTACCATTACCTGAAGAAGTCACCATTCTTGCCCTAGGTTTAATTGTTTACATGGGCAGAAATCCAGAACTCTACCCTCCACCAAGCAGCGATTCCACTCCAGTGGATTTAAATCTGGCCATGATCATTTGTTTTTCGGCCATATTTTTTAGTGATTTTTTAGTCTATTATCTTGGAAGAAAATTTGGTGAAAATGAAAAAGTTCTAAAATTCATTCATCGCTTTATCAATCAAACTGCGTTTCAAAAAACAAAAGATCTTATTCAAAAACATAGCTTTTGGGTTCCGGCCCTTTTTCGTTTTACCCCAGGGCTTCGTTTTCCCGGCCACTTTAGTTGTGGAATGATGGGTATTAAACCTTGGCAATTTATTATAACTGATGGTGCTGCGGCATTACTTTCAGTTCCCACGCAAGTTTACTTTTTTGCAATCTATGGTAAATCAATTCTTTCGACCATCGGACTGATTAAGCAATATATTCTCATTATTATCGTTATACTTGCTATCTTGGCGATAATTTATAAAATTATTCAATTTCGTAAAAAAGCGTGAATCTTATCAGCAAGATACTTATGAGAGTTCTCTGAAAAATGTCCATCATAGGGAATTGTTTTTAAATTTTGCTTATCCTTAAATTCAATAATCATTAAATTCAAATTAGATTTTTTAAAAATTGAAACCATTTGTTTCCATTTTTCAAGTTCATTTAAATACAGGCCTTGAGGATTTAAAAGCACATAAAATTTATTCGTGGGCTTTGTTTGCTTATGGTAATTCGCTTCAATTTCTTTCAAAAATTTAACTGCTAAATAAATTTCATCTTCATCAATTCTTGGTAAATTGGGAATTAACTTGTTTAAAGTCTCAATGGAACTAATCCACTTATAGACTTTTGTTAAAAAACGGTCCTTAAACTGTCCCTTAAAAGTTAATTTTCCATTAACTTCTTCATACCAAGGTGAATCCTCTCCCCATTTCACAAATTCCTTTGAGCCCACTAGTCTCTCTAATAAATAGTGCTGAACTTGATAAACTAATACCCCATTAGAATTTGCTTCTAAGCGCTTTAAAAGTTTATCCAATCCTATATTTTCTTGAAAATAGAGAAAATGGTTTAAAAAACTTCCTGGCATGCCCAAATTAATAACATAATTTTCTTTAATTAAAGTACTTTGAACAAGAGAAGAAAAAAGCTGATGATCATTCATTCCGATACCAAACACATTTGAATCACCAGCAAAAATAAGATGAGGGAGCTTTGAATTAGTCGACTCATTTTTAATTTTTCTCATCCCAAAAGGACCTATTTGATAATTAGCTGAATAAATCAAAGAATTATTACTTTTCATATAAAGCTCATCTTTAATAATCGCTCCTTCATAAAAAGTGAGTGGATTATAGATTTTGATATGATTTCTTAGAACTAAATCTGTAACAACAGGATTTTTAATATAAAAAAAGTGCTTAGTATTTAAATCTTCAGTCACTTTTCTCAAAAAAAATTTTTCATCAGCAAGAAGTGAAGAGCAAAAAAGAACAGCTATAATGAAGGCAATATGTTTCATAAATCAATTATGAACCAAGAAAGTTCGTCACTCAACTAAATTTACAATGTAATTTTTACTCAATTTTTTAGAAAACGGATTAAATATTTCGTTTTCTGTTATTATTCATCAACTTTTAATGAGGGATGAATTATGACTAAAACACTTTTTACTTTTATGATTTGTTCAATTAGCTTAAATATATTTGCAAAAAACTCGGAAATAAGTTGTCGAATAATTGAAGAATTTAACGGCAAAGAAAAAAAAATCAATGTGGAATTTATCCTTTCCAATCTTGGCCAGAAAAACGCGAAACTATTAAAGCACCCTAAAGTTGATTCAGACGAAGGTCTCATCTATGTCTTCCCTAAAGAAATAGAAGGAAGATTTAGTAATTTGGTTAATCTAAATGGGCAAGGCGGAGATTTAAGAGTTTCTGATGATCGAATACGCTTATTTGGAGATGGTGATGGCTATACTTTTGTCGATTTAGTGTTATTTAAAAATCAAAATTATGAAAAGGGATATGTCAGAGTTTACGGTTCTGGTGATCAAATGTATCAAAAAATTAATTGTCGAGTAAGAGAATCAAACTAAAGAGTTGTTTAAATGAAAAAATCAATCTTCTTAACTTTTATATTAGTACTTCAATCGAGCTTTGCTGCTGAAACAGATCAATTTACTAAACGAAATGAAGCTCTAGAAGACATCTCTTCAAAAATAAATTTGAGAATCAATCAAATCATAGAGCAGGAATTAGAAAATCAAACAAACTGCAAAGAAGAAGAACTATATAAGAATCTAAGAAAATACTTTGGAAACCACATCAATGGAAAACTCACTAAAGAAATATTAGCAGATAATATTCTATACCCGAAAAGATTTTTATCGATCAGCGAATCAATTTATGGAAACTTTACACCAAGAGATGGACTAGGGATGGGTTTAAAATTTATGAAGAAAAAAGAAATCACCATTTCCTCTGTTATAAGAATGAACGAAGTAGAAGTTGGAACAGACAAAATAGAGCATTTCTTTGGGCAAGGTTTCCATTATTTTCAAGATCAATATTTAAAAAATAAAGGACTAGAAAAAGCTTTAAAAATTGGGATCGCAAAAGAGAAATTCATGCTAGGTGGAAATCTTCTTGGAAATGGGGTTTTTAGCTATGGTGATTTAGCTGCAAACTTTAACGGGATGAGATTTTGGAATCATCTCTTACAAAAACATGATGATGTCCTAGGAAAAAATCAGAATCTTGGCCCTTATATTAGTTGTCAAAATAATCGTTTTGTTCAAATTAAAAAAGTAGATCTCATTGATTATTTTGATCATTCTATGGACGAAGGAATTAATTGTTCAAAATTTCCGAGACTAGAAACAGCTCTAAAAGTGAAAAAAAATATCGAAAAGCTTAGTCTCAATTGTCCTGTAGATCCAAATACTTTGAATGTTCTAAAAGAAAAATATGGAAAAACATCAAAGTGGATTTTAAATTCAGAAGGTCTTGATAAGGTTCAATACCTTGGTGAATTTAATTAGTTTTCCACTACAAAACCTTTAAACTCACTTGCCGTATATATTTTTCCATCATAAACCACTTCAACAATGTCGGAAACTTTTGGATTATCGGTTTTTTTCACAACTATTTTTTGGCAATGATTTCTTTCTATCACCCCTTCTTCGTGAACAAACGCCGTCAGTTTATTTAATGAAAATCTAGAACCAATTCCGGTCAGCTCTCCAAGTTTTACTTCTTTTGAAAAAACCATCGAAGACATCGCCATTAAAATTAAAAATAAAAATATGAATACTTTCATTGTAAAACCTCTTGCGTGGGTGTCACGCCTAAACAGTCTGATAAAAATAAGGCAAAATAGGGTATCGTTCCAATATATTCACTTTGATTCATGACTTCAAAAACTTTTTTAACGGCCTCTAGTTCTATTTCTTTAATTTTCTTAATCCCAATTTCATTCATCCCTTCTGATAGTGAATAATATAAATTAAGCCCCTTCCCTGCATCTTCTGGCTTGAATTGATCTAGCAGAGAATGACTTAATTCTTTTGAAAGCATGATATCAATGGAAAAATTTTTCTCTTTAGCATGAAATCGCTCATTGGTATCTGCATATATCCACTCTTTTTCTACCAATTCTTCAAATTTTTTTAATCCCATTCTTCCAAAGGATTCAAAAATCTCACCCATGGTGACCCCCATTTGATTGGCCGCCATTTTATAGATCAAATAACTTACTTTATCTTTTACAATTTCATTAATATCAAAATCTATTTTGTGCTCATTTTCTTCTTCAAATATAAAAGAAGAAAAACTCGTCCGCAAATATTCCCCTATGGCACCTTTTGCAGTAATAAGGATTTTTGAAATCCTCTTTTCTTTAATCAAGTAAGAAAAAATCGCTAAGACTTGATGTGGAGATAAAGGAACTTCATAACCTTCTTGCATTAAACGTCTTAAGCTCGTTCCGGGAACATTAGTCCTTTGAGATAGGGCATTTAAACTTAACGATGGATGTTTATCTCGATAGTCCATGATTAATTCTCTTAGTTCTTGATTCAGTGATTTCTTTTGAACTTGTGTCTTTTGTTCTTCCATTTTTATAAAATAAGTGCAGCGACACCTTTTTTCAATTAGTCTGATCATTTGTAAGTTGAAATTAAAAATAGTAGTGTCAAAAATACACAGCAGGGACTTTTTGGCCCCGCTGGTATTATCTACATACCATTTGTGAGCGCCCCCCGACTCTCTCTATAGTACATTGTGTTCTATTATTTATTCCTGACTGACAACGACTGGTTGTCGCCCTTAAAATCATTCCACCTTTTATATCAGATGAATCAACTGTCATTGTCCCCGTAGCATTTCTATTTTCATATCCTCGTGTAATTTGAGTGACAAGGTGATTTTGAATGTGAAAGCTAATGATATTTTGCTGACCGTTCGAGCAATTTGAAGCAACTGGCATTGATTTATTTTTTGAAAGAGTAAAATCAAAAATTCTATCTGTTAAGATATTTTGATCAACTAACTCTTCAATAATAACTGGTCCACGGTTAGCTCTTTGAATCAATCCTCCATTCGCACTCATAATAAAGCTTCTAAATCCGCCCATAACTCCCGTATCTAATATCGCGTTTCCTCTTATATCAAACTGAACATCTAATGAATCAATTTTAAATCCTGCTGGGATCGACACATCTAAAAACATATTACAGGCCAATTGATGAATATTTGGTGAAGCTTTAGGACCTATAACAGTTTGTGGAACTGAAGCGACAAATTGATCAAAAATAATACTAGCGCTACTTTTATCTGGCGCCATTGCCACTTGAGTTTTTTCAGTTGGACAACCAAGCCCACCTAATCGTAAACCAACAATTTCTAAATTGGCAGAATGAGCAGATTGACTCATTAATGATGTTAATAAAAAAGTTGTAAGTGAAATTTTTTTAATTAAATGATTCATAAAAAGCCCCCCCTTTAATAAATCTTAGTTTCATATTTAAGTTCTTTTTTTTAAAACTAAAAGTAAAATTTTTTATTCTAATCACATTGTTAACCATTTGGTGAATCCACACTTTCGCATTCGCCAGTTGGCGAACAAACTGTTTTGCTATTCTTTTTTTTCTTTTAATTAAAAAAATATTCGTTTAAAAAAAAACAAAGCGGAATAAATACGCTTAACCGAAGGAGAGGGAAATATGAAAATGAATTTGAAACTTTTAAGAACTTTAACATTAGGACTTTTAATTTCTAGTGCCCATGCCGGACTAGATGAAGTTCAACTTGGAATTCCAGCGTATGGAGGTACAGGATGCCCAGCGAATACAGCTTCAGTTGCTTTAAGCCATGATGCTAAATCACTATCGATTATTTTCGATCAATTTGTGGTTGAAGCGGGCGGAATGAATAAAACAACTGAAAGAAAAAGTTGTAATATTGCTATTCCAGTCCATGTTCCACAAGGTTTCTCAGTCTCTGTAGTCGATGTGGATTACCGAGGATATGTGTCTCTTCCAGTACAAGCACAGGCAAGATTGTCAGCTGAATACTTCCTAGCAGGATCAATCGGACCTCGATTTGATAAGCTATTTATCGGAAGAACTGATACTGATTACAACTTTCAAAATACTATTGGAATTCAGGCACAAGTTTGGTCTCCATGTGGTGCCGATACTATTTTAAGAGTTAATGCTGCTATGCTTGTTAGAACGAACCGATACAATGACGAAGCCCTTGCAACAGTGGATTCGGCAGACTTTAAAACTGGAATGCTCTATAAATTACAATGGAGAACTTGTAATCGATAGAAATTACATTCAAGATTTTCCACCCACACAGAAAGGCCCATTAACTGGGCCTTTTTTATTTACATCCCAAGATTTTTTTTCCTAAAATAGTCATATGAATTTACAAAATATAAACGAAGAAAACATTGAAGCATTTTTAAATCAGCACAGTATTGTCATTTTAGATTTCTACGCTGACTGGTGTGGCCCTTGTAAACAATTTGCTCCTGTATTTGAAAATGTCTCTAAAATGTATTTAGATATTGGATTTGGAAAAGTTAATACAGAAAAAGCACTCATCTTAAGTGAAGATTTCGGAATTCGCTCCATTCCAACTCTAGTTGTTTTAAAAGAAAGAACCATTATTTATGAGCAAGCTGGCGCTTTACTAGAGTTTCAACTTAAAAGCCTTCTAGATGAAGCCATTAAGGTTGATCTAAGCAAATTAGAAACTCACGAAGATCAAGAATTAAACATACAAGATAATAGCTTTTTCGAAAAAAGTATCAAAGATGATAAAAATGATTAAGATAACTTCTCTTTTTCTACTAGTCTTTACAAAGAATATTTTTTCTCAAAGTTTGAACCTCAATTGCATATCCAATGATAAAAACACTAAAATCACTATAGAACAAAAGAACAATAAAGTCCTTTTTACATATTTAAATTTAGGATCCCGTGATGAAATCCCGCTTTTTAGTGGAATAGTCACTCGAAGAAATAAAGCTTTAATTGATTTAGCTGATCGAGACTTGCGACAACTTTATCCTAAAGTTACAGTTGAGTGGAGTTTAGATGATTGCCAAGTTGTTGATCAAGTCCCAGTAGCTATTGGTCTCCCCTTAATAGATTGCGTGAAACCTGGAGTCATCTTAAGTCCCAATAATTTAAAGCTTCAAGTCAATTCTGTAACAACTTCACAAACCAAAGAAGAAAATATTCGGTTTATCTATGAAAAATATCAAATCTATTTAAATGTTAAAGGTACAAATGGAACCCATTCAAGTGTTTTTACATTTCAACCTGATGCATGTACGAATGAAATAAATAAATCTAATCTAAATCATTTTTAAGTTATTACATAAGTTATAATATCTCACCAAGAGGTTGCTGTGAGCATTGTTCACTTTTCTGAAATTACAAAAAATCATAGTTATCTAGGCGGAAAGGGTTACGTTTTAGGTTTATTGAAGAATAACAAACTTCCTGTTCCTGATGGACTGATTTTAACCTCCATTCCAAATCTTGAAGAATTTGAAAAAATCATTCATTGGTGGGAATTACAAAATAGACCAAAACTGGCCATTAGAAGCTCTTCAACTCAAGAAGATTCGAAAGAATTCAGCTTTGCAGGGCAGAATTCTACTTTTTTAAATGTTAATAACCGAATGGATATTAAAAAATCTATTGAATTATGCTTTGAATCCGTTAATAAAAAAGCCAGTGCAATGTATCGTGATCATTTTTTAAAAGATAATGCTCACAATGTAAGCATGAATGTTGTAGTCCAAACGATGGTGGACCCAAAATACTCTGGAGTTTTTTTTAGCAAAGATCCACGTACCAATCATGAAGGGTGGATTTTAGAAGCTGTTAGTGGATTAGGAGAAAGCTTGGTTTCAGGGAAAGTCACTCCTTGGCACTTTGAAGAAAATAAAATTCATACGACTCAATTATTTAATATTGAAGATATTGTCAAAAATGCTTTAAGCGTGAAAGAAATCTTAGGTGAAGAAATAGATATGGAATGGGCCATCGACAAAAATAATCATTTTTTTGTCTTACAGGCCCGTCCCATTACTGCGCTTCATGGAAAGTCAGAGGAAAAAAGGTATATTGAAAATGAATTGAGACGATTAAAAGAAAAGTATTCTCCTGAAACTCTTTGGGACGGTCAAACTTTTTCTGAATGGGGAGGACCTCCAACTGAACTCACTTTTAGTCTTTGGGCCCATGCTTTTTCAAAGAATCATTCTTTTAGTTTGGCAATGAAAAAACTTGGATATCTCGGAATTGAAAACGATATTACCAATGAAAATCATTCCTTGTTAGAAAGAATATTTGATCGTGCTTACGTCAATATTTCTACCCTTGCTCCTCTTTACTTCGGCCCAATGCCTTATCGAATGATTTTTGAAAATGGACCAAAGTTAAAGTTTGATTGGAGAAAATTAAATCTTAATTGCATTTTACTAACCCCCATCACCATATGGAGGATGTTAAAAGTTAGCTGGAGACTTTCAACTCAAAGGAAAAACTGGTTAAACGAATGTCGAATAGAATTACAAAAATTCAATCAAAAACACATTAAAAACTTAGATTCAAGTTTTTACAGTTCATTAACAGATGAAGAACTTTTCAATGAATTTAAAAATAAAACTGAAAACTTTTACAGCAAAGATCTCATCTGGCCTTTAGTTTTGATATCACTCATCGAATCAACTACTCAATCCTTAAAGGGTATTTTAAAGGGCGTTTTAAAAAAAGAAGAGATTCAACTCACATTAAATGAATGGCTAAAAAAAGGACTCCATACGGTAAGTATGGATTTGAATCTGGCATTCAAAAAAGCAAGTGAAAATCAAGAATTACAAAATTCTTTTTTTAATCATTATGGCCATAGAGGTCCGGGGGAACTTGAACTGAGTCACCCTCGTTTTGTAGAAATTAAAGAGAAAGCATTTTCTAAAAATCAAACTTCAATACCTTTAAGTCAAATAGAACCGGAACCATTTAATATTGAATTAGAAATAAAAAAATTGAAAACTTTAAAAGGTCCAGTCATTATAAATGAATGGTTGTTACTTAAAGAAATGCTCGAGCTTCGTGAGCAATTTAAAATGTCTTTATTAATCCCTTATGCTCACATTCGTTTTTTAACATTAGAAATTGCTAAAAGATTTCAAATTTCAAATGAACTTATCTTTTGGCTTAGCGATCAAGAAATTCTAGAAAAAAACTTTGATGTTTCTTTAGCAAGTGAAAGATTAAATAGATGCAATAAGGCTAAAGGATTATACTTGCCTACGATTATAGAACTCTCAAGATTAAAAGATATTCTAGAAACTAAAGACTTACCTGGAGTCAAAACCTTCCAAGGTGAATCCTTGTCTTCAGGAATCGTTTTTGGTGAAGTGAGAATTGTTTTAAATCCAGAGAATGTAGTCACTGATAATTGGCCAGAAAATACCATTTTAGTAGCGGAATCTACTGACCCAGGTTGGACTGGTTTATTTTTAAAATCAAAAGGCATTATTGTTGAAAAAGGTGGGGTTTTATCTCATTGTGCAATCGTTGCTCGAGAAATGAATCTTCCCGCAATAAGTGGAATTAAACAATGTCATTTTAAGTTAAAAGATGGCGATAAATTATGGTTGGATGGAAACAATGGACGTATTACTTTGGCTTAAAAATAATCATGCATTCTTAACATGCTATGAGTCTCAAGCAATCATACCGATGATGTTGATACCTTTGACAGCAGTAACTGTTGTGATCACCTCTATTGCTGGAATTATCGCATCTTGGTTTGGTTTAAAACTTCACACAGAAGGCCCAAGGCAATTTTTAGAAGTACTGCTAAAAAAAAGAGTACTCATTTCTATTGTTATTTTCAATCTAGCTTCATTCGGAGTTTATACAGGTTATCAGTATTTTAAAACCCTTCCAAGTTTCCTTTTTACCATTCAAAAAAAATCTGATGCTTTAAATTTACCAAGTACAATAGAATATGCTGACTCTCCAAGAAGGGTTCATCAATATTTAGATGAAAATCTTTCTAGTAAAAACATAGAGCTCACCCTCATCAAAGAAAAAAAACTTCCTAAAGGTGCTTTTCGCTCAGGAACAATTTCAGGAAATAGTATATTTTTTGGGGCAGACGATGGATTTATTTATGAAGTCAATCTTCAAACACTAGAAACCATCCGATCGTTTTTTATTGGAACTCAAGTTACCACACGCCCTATTATTTTTAAAAATAGACTTTATGTTGGTGAGGGTAATCATGAAACCCATCATGCTAGAGTTTACTCTTTTGATTTACTTACTGGAAAATTTATAAATTCTTTTTCCACTTTAGGACACACAGAAGGCCAACCGCAAATAATTGAACATGAAGGAAGAAGCTATTTATTGATTGTGGCCGGTAAAGATGGCATCTATGCTGTCGACCCCATCAATATGAAAAAAATTTGGCATCAAGTTGATGGTCACATCGATGCGACAGTTAACACAGTCGATGGTGTGGTTTATGCTGGGTCAGGAAGCGAAAAGGGCACTGTTAGAGACCAAAGCTTTGCAGTGGCCTATGAATTAAAAACGGGAAAAAAATTATGGAAAACAGAACTTCCCATTTCAAATTGGATGCATCCTCTTGTGACTAAAAAAGAAGTCTGTTTTAATTTAGGAGAAATTTATTTTCCGTCTACAGTTGGAATATTTACTTGTCTAGACCGAACTACAGGAGAGAACCTATGGAGTCTCCCTTTTAATGCACCTATTGCTTCAAAGCCACTACTTATTTCTACTCCAAATAACGATTATGCCTTTATTGCTGATTTTAAAGGTACGGCATGTGGAATTGACTTAACAAAAAGAAAAAAAATGTGGTGTCATAAAACAGGGACTGAAAAAACGACTTACTCACTCACTTCTTTTGAATATGATAAAGAAAACAAGATTCTTTGGTATCCTGGTATGAAATCTGGCCTTTACGCATTTGATCCTCTAACTGGAACTGTAAAAATGCATTTTGAACCAAATAAAGAAATGCAAAAGTGGCGTACGACCTATGGTGCAGTCAGTATAAATCAAAACAGAATTTATCTCTTAGACATTGCTGGTACATTGCGAATGTTTAAAGTCAATTAACCAACAAAGCCACTCGGGATTATGTCTTGAAATAATTGATTTCACTTCTTATCTATAGAGAAATTAAATACTTTTAGTTATGATTAGTATTATTAATTTAATCTATAGGCAAATTATGAAACGACTATCAATCATCGTACTAACCTTTTTTCATTTTTCGGTTTTGGCAGAATTGGATGCCAACGAAATCGTCAAAAAAGCTGATCTAAAAAGAGGCCTTGGTAATATTTCACATTCTTTTAAGGCTACTATTACCAATGAAGAAAATAAGAAAGATGTTTTTATCGTCAAATTTAAGGACGTTAATAGTTCTCTCATTGAACAAATTGAACCTGAAAGGGCCCGTGGAAGAAAAATGTTGATGAAGGAATATGACATGTGGCTATTTACTCCAAATATTAAAAAACCTATTCGGGTTTCTTTTGAACAAAAATTAACCGGTGAAGTCGCCAATGGAGATATTGCTAGAACAAATTACGCCGAAGATTATGATGCCAAAATTTTAGGAACTGAGAAGATTAGCGGAAAAGAGTACTATAAGTTAGAATTGATTGCCAAAAATAAAAAAGTTACTTACGGTAAAATTGAATACTTAGTTGAAAAAAAATCTTTTTATCCTCATTCCGCCATTTTCTTTGCTTTGTCCGGAAAAGCATTAAAAAAAGCTGAGTACAAAGATTTTGTTTCCATAAAAGGAGAAATGAGATCAACTAAAATGCATATAGAAGATTTCATTAATAAAAATAAGTATTCAATTATGGTAACAAGCGACCATACTCCTGAAAAGTTTAGTGAATCCACCTTCAACAAAGATCGCTTAGAGTTTTAAATGAAATCAATTCTCATTTTTATTTTTTTATTCAGTTTTAAACTCTTTGCTTTTGATCAAAAAAGATCTGCTGAATGGAACTTTTCTGGTTCAAGATACATAAACAATCGAGAAAATTATGGTCATCGATTGTATTTTTCTCCCAAAGCTAAAACAATTTTAAACAATCAACAATCTTTCTATAATCAAATCATCGCAGAAAGTGATACGACAGCTATTGATTTATCGACAAAAACCAAATTGACCAAAAAAAATCACTTCAATTTAAGCCTTGGTGAGAACTATTATACTCACCAATCTGATAATCAAGTTTTTCAAATTGGCTATCAGCATGTTGTTTGGGGAGAAACATTTGGGTTTAATTACGCTGATCTCATAAATCCGAAAAATTATTTAGTGACTGATCCTTATTACTTAGATCAAACGAGAAAAAGTATTCCATTGGCCCAATGGAAGTACTTTGCCGATAATTTTAGTTTTCAAATTCTTACGACATTTGCTCACGATTACAATCGTACTCTTCCTCTAGAGCTATTTACGGCAAATCTTTTTAATCAAAGTATTTTTAACATCGAAGAAGACAAAGCGACACCTCTCTTTGATGATTTTGAAACAGGATTTAAAGCATCTACAAGCTTTTGGGAAACAGATTTCAGCTTATTTTTTCTTAATTATGAAAATCGTGAAGCTTTCTTCACATTAAAGTCTGCAACTGCTAGTGAGTTAAACTTAAAAAAAGAACATCAAAGACTCAATGCTTATGGATTTAATATCGCAAAAACTTTCTACGATTTTGTTTTCCGCGCAGACACTGTTTTCAAGGATAAAAAAGCAGTCAATTATTTACGAAATCTCACCTTATTAAATTACACCACGACAGAATGGAATTCTATTATCTCTATCGATACTCCAACATATCAAGATTTCAATTTCACATTGATTTATGCTTACTCAAAAATCAACGCTCCGATGCCTCAAAGTTTTAGAAAACCGGTTGAAGATTCAATTATTACAAAACTATCTAAAAATTTACTTGAATCACATAAAATTGAATCAAGTTTATTATTCGATTTGAAAAATAAAGGTCAAGCTTTTTTTCTATCCTACATGCTACCAGTAAAAGAAAATCACGAATTCAAAATATCATCAGAAATGTTCAAAGGGCCAATCAATAGTAAATTTAATTTGATGAAGGCCAATAATAAAATTAGCTTAAACTTAAATTCTGTCTTTGAATTATAGCTAAAAGAGGAAATATGGAATCAATTTTAAAATTTCACAACATTTCAAAAGAATACAAAGCGGAAGGTGTCAGTTTTCAAGCACTTCATAACATCAACCTAGATATTTATCCTGCAGAGTTTATCGGACTATCAGGCAAATCAGGTAGTGGAAAAACAACTCTATTAAACGTCGCTGGATTGATTGATCCTCCTTCTTCTGGTGATTTATTTTTAAAAAATAAAAAGATTTCTGAATTAGACGACCAAGCTCTTTCAAACATCAGAGCAAAAGAGATTGGTTTTATTTTTCAAACTTTTAACCTTTTGCCACTTTTAAATGCCGTCGAAAATGTTGAGTACCCATTAACTTTATTAGGCTTATCTATAGAGGAAGCAAGAATTAAAGCTCTAGAAGCTCTCGACATGGTTGGAATAAAAAACTTTGCTCATCACCGTCCTTCTCAACTCTCTGGTGGTCAAAGACAAAGAGTGGCGATTGCTAGGGCCATTGTCAAAAACCCTTCGATGATACTTGCTGATGAACCAACTGCTAACTTAGATACCAAAACTTCCGATGAAGTTTTTTCGATTTTAAAAAATCTCCAGAGAGACTTAAAAGTAACCATTCTTTTATGTAGTCATGATCCTGATCTTATCAAAGAAACTAGCAGAGTTATTAGAATTTCTGATGGACAGATTCAATCAATTTAGGAAGAAATATGAAATTAAGAATTAGACTCGCTTTTAGAAATATCACTCGTCACAGCCTAAGATCCATATTATCCATAGGAATGATTGCTGGCGCCATCGCTTCAATGATTATTTTTAGAGGATTCTCTGACTTCTCATTAGAAGCACTTAAGAGAATTGCCGCTGAAAACCAGTACGGTCATATGCAAATTGCCAAACCTAATTTTTGGCAACCTGGTAAAGAATCGCGCAAAGACAGAATGTTCGAACTCAGCGAGTTGCAATCATTAAAAACTCAAAACCAAAAAATTAAAACAGTCTCAGGTCGACTAAGTTTTTTTGGTCTAATTAGTAATGGAGATTTATCCGTTGCAGGCAAAGTGATTGGAATTGATACTATTGGTGAACCAAGCTTTCATCAATCTATGAAAATCCTTGAAGGGCAATTTTATACAAGTAATGAATCCAATGAAGCTATCATAGGGAGTCTTCTTGCTAAACAAATGAACATAAAAATTGGCGAAGATGTGACTTTACTTGCCAACACAATCGATGGAGTCATGAACGCTATCGATTTAAAAGTAACCGGTATTTTCTCTGCTGGTATTGATGAAATCGATTCTCAAGTTGTCTACGTTCCTCTAAAAGTTGCGCAAACTATTTTAGATACTAACATGGTAGATATTGCGGTTGTCAGATTTCCAGATTTTGAAATGGCCAATTCTGAAGTGAAAGCAATCAATTCAAATTTAAAAAGCCAAACACTCTCAAGTCTTTTTGCTAAAACCTGGAGAGAATTGGCAACTTTATATAGACAAGTTGACAAGTTTTATGGAGTTCAAAATAAAATTATAGAAGGTATTTTACTTGCTTTAACTTTTTTAGGAATTTTAAATACGGTTAGTATGACTGTGATTGAACGTACTGGTGAAATTGGTACATTGCGATCTATGGGTGAATCTCGAAAGGATATTATAAAACAATTTATGCTTGAATCATTGGTTGTTTCTTTTATTGGTGTTGTATCTGGTATTATTCTTTCAGTAGTTGTAATCAATATTATCGAAGCTTCAAAGATAATGACGGAAATGCCAGGTGCTTCTAATCCTTTCCAAATTAAAATTCACTTTTTACTCTCTGCTGTTATCTATTCATCAATTTTAGCGGTTATCACGACCCTATTTGCGACATTTATTCCTGCTTTAAGAGCTTCTAAAATGGATATTGTTGAAGCATTAAGAAAAAACATTTAATTTAAATCTTCTAAGGCCTTTTTAAAATTTTTTAAAAGGCCCCTTTTTCCACTTCTAAAAAAACTTGTCCCAATAAATATTTTTTTAAATTCCCCATTGGTCATGTGTTGAAACTTGGCAATTAAATCTTCTATTTTTCCATTGGTTAAAGAATTGAATAACTCCACAGCTTTTTTTGATAAAGCTTTCTCTTCTATTAAATTAAGTCTAACTCTTCTCGTATTAAATGGGCACACATCTTGACAAATATCGCAACCGAAGATGTACCCTGAACTTAAATTCATACTTTCATCAGCTTTTGAATCAGGCTTAAACTGCTCAATTGTAAATGTACTTATACATTTCTTTGCAATTAATCCTTTTTCATCAAGTGCTTGTGTAGGACATGCATCAATGCATCGAGTGCATTGACCACAATGATTGGGTTCAAGTGACCTAGTATCTAGTTTAAGTCTTTTATTGAGCAATATACTTCCAATTATAAAAAAAGAACCTAGTTTGGGATGAATCAACATGGTATTTTTTCCAAAAAAACCAAGCCCCATACTATAAGCGAGATCTCTTTCTAATACTGGATGCACGTCAAGAACATATTGAATTTTTAAACTTGGGTCTATTTGAACTAGTGTGTTCTTTATTTCATTTAAATAATCTTTGATAACTTGGTGGTAATCAAATCCATCAAATCCTAAAGTAAAACTGGCTATTTTTAACTCAGATTGAGAGGTTTTTTTTAGTGCATAATGTGTTGCCTCATATGAAAACAAAAAACTAATCGCCGACTGGTGTTCACTATAAAAATTTTTGAGATTTTTCCGTAACTCAAGACGATGATCTGCTAAATATGAAAGAGGTTCATGTCTTTTTTCTTCAACCCAATTTAGGTAATGATTGATACTTTTCGGTGATTCATTATCGCCATATGCCCAATCAACAACTTGATATTTCTTTTCATTTTTAAGAGAGTTTAAATAATTTAATATCTCAATCATGAAATTTTGCTAATGATATCAATTGCTCCCGTTGGACAATTTTCCACACAGGCCATATCCAAAGTACATTTATTAATTTTGTCAGCATTTAGTTTTGTATTTTTATCTACAGAGCTTTCCACAGACCATATTTCATGTGGACAAATCTGAATGCACAATTGACAAGAGCCACACATATTTGTATCAAGCAAAATTCTCTTTTGATCATCTTCTGCTTCAACTAAACCTTCTGAGCCACCGAGTATTTTGGGAACGTCTTTAATGAGTTCAACTTTTACAGAGTTAGACCCACCTTTTGAAAAAAACTTACCATCTCCACGTGTTAAAACAATCTTATCACCATTTTTAAGTTTTAATTTTTGTTTTACACTTTCTAGAACACCATTATAAAACTCATTATCTTCTTCTTTTTTGTCGATAACAATAAATGGACTTACCCCCCAATACAAACACATTCTTCTCGCTACTTTAATTGAATTGGTAATCCCTAATACAGGTACACTTGATCTGAATTGAGTAATTTTAAGGCAAGATGAACCTGACTCTGTGATGGAGATAATTCTCTTTGCCCCAATTTTTTCTGCAATCATTGATGCTGCTACCATAATAGAAGAAGTCATACTCGATAAGTCTTGATTTCGAAGCAAAGGTCTTTCTCTTGGTGTTTTTTCCGCTTCTTGAACAATTTTATCCATCATTTTAATTGTCTCGATTGGATATTTTCCAGATGCTGTTTCACCAGAAAGCATTACCGCATCTGTACCATCCCAAATAGCGTTGGCCACATCACTCGCCTCTGCTCTTGTTGGTGTAGGATTCTCGGTCATGCTCTCAAGCATCTGAGTCGCAGTGATAACAGGTATTCCTTTTTGATTACATTTACTGATTATATATTTTTGACTTGAAGGGACCAAATGATTTCCAAGCTCAACTCCCATATCACCTCTGGCCACCATAATCATATCTGTAACGGTCAGAATCTCATCGAGGTTATTTATGGCCTGAGGTTTTTCAATTTTACTAATAATTGGAATATTCACACGCAGCGAATGTAAAAGAGATTTTACAGCTAAAATATCTTCTTTTTTTCTAACAAAAGAAAGTGCAACAAAATCTACTCCTTCCTTTAAAGCAAACATTAAGTCGGCACGATCTTTATCAGTGAATGCTGGTGCAGAGACATCACAGTCCGGTAAATTAATTCCTTTATTAGATTTTAATGTCCCGCCAATGATGACTTCAATTTTATAGACATCTCTATCTCGTGCAATTGCTTTAGCGATGATTAATCCATCGTCAAACAGAATTCTCGCACCATCGTGACAATCATTGACTAAATTTTCATATATAGTTGGAATATATTGGTCTTTATATTCTGGAAATTTGTCTTTGAGTTTCGAACTTCCTATAACCCAAGTCGATCCTGATTTAAGGACTAAAGGTTCAGGGAGTTTATCGACACGAATTTTTGGACCTTGAAGATCAGCAAGAATGCCTACTTCATATCCAGTTGTTACCGATGCTGCTCGAATATTTTTTATCACTTCTTGATGAGCTTCATAAGTTCCATGACTCATATTAACTCTACAAACATTCACTCCTGAGTTAATAAGTTCTACCAAAACTTCTTTAGATGAAGAAGAAGGTCCGATGGTGGCAATAATTTTAGCTTTTCTCATAATCTTTTCCTAATGGTTTTCATTAGGATAACATCAATTATGATTTTTTTGAATAACCTTGTTCAAGGCTGGCGAGTTTCATATTTTCAAATCTTTCTTCATAAACATTTTTTAATGTTTGTTTTTCAAGCTCAGTTGCCTTATAGAGTCGATCAAATTGAGCTCGAGACTCAGAAAGTTTTGAACTTAATACTTTTTGCGCTTCAAATCTCTCTTTGTCTAATTGATCTTCATAACGCTGAACGAGTTTATTTAGCATTTGCTCATTTAGCGTCTTATCTTTAGCAATACTTCTCTCATAGCGGTCCCTCAGATTGGCCATCTCAACTTTATTATTCATTGTTTCAAAATCTAAGGTATCTTTTAATACTTGAGTTTCTTTGATCCTTTTTTCGGTTTCAGTAATCTTCAAAGTCTCCAATTCTTTATCATGCTTTCTAAGTAGTTGATCTATTTTTGCTTCATAAGCTTCCGACATTTTTGCAGTATTATTTTCAATATTGGCTATTTTGTTTTCATACATTTGTTCTTTTAAAGAATTTTGCTTCAAAAAGTCTTCTCTCATCTGTGCTTTATCTTCAGAAATTTCTTTCTTTGACTTTTCAATATATTGAGATTTATCTTTAGAATATTCATCTTTTAAACTTGAAATTGTATCTTGATTTCTTTGATTTAATTGATTGACGATTTTACCAAGCTCTTCTCTTTGATTATCATTTCTCGTTTTGCTCAAACTTTTTAACTCATTAAATCTCGAATCACTTTTAAGTTTACTTTCTTGATTTTCAAGTTTGTATCGATCGACTACATTTTGATTTCGATCTTTCATATCATTAACAAATCGCCCGTGATAACTTTGAAATTCTTTTTCTTTTTGATCAAGCACTTCTGCTTGATTTAAACTCATTTCCTTCAAAGTTGCCTGAGTATCTCTTTCTAGCTTTTGCTCTTTTAACTTTTGAGACAATTCCTTCTTTTCATTTTCATCTTTAATATTTTTGATTCTTGATTCATAGGAATTTCTAACTTGTTTATTTTCATCTTTAAGTGCTGCAAGCTCGGTTCCTCCTGCTATTTTTTGCTGGGAAAGACGCTTTACTTCTTTTAAATCATCACTAAATTTTTGCTCTAAGTTTCTATTTTCATCTAAGTGCTGATTACGCATTTTCTCTTGTTCAACTTTATTTTTTTGACGAATGCGATCTTGGAGTTCAGAAAAATTCTGTTGATTATCCTCTGCTTCTTTAATTCTTACCTTGGCCATATCTTTGATCTTTTGATCTTGGCCATCTAATTGATTTTTTCTTTCTTTTTCAAACATTGTTCGAAGAGTCTCGTTATCGTTTCTTAAACGATTTGTTTCTTTAAATTTTTGGTCCCGATTCTCTTCTTCTAACCTATCAAACTTTTCACGAAAATCTGAGGTTAGTTTTTTATTTTTATCATTGCTTAATCTTTTTTGATTATCAAATACACTTTTTGTTTTTGTATCTAAATCGCTTAATTGCTGATTATATGAATTCTGAAAATTCTTAGAAGCATTTTCATATTTTTCTGCCATTGATTTTTTAGCTTCTGAATATGTACTGTCTTGATTCTTTAGATTTCTAGAGTAGTTATCTGATAAATGTTGTAATTTCTTATCGTAATTTTCTCGTTCTATATTTCGATCTTTATTATATTTATCATTTGCTGTTTTTATTTCTTCACGAAACTGTGACTGTCTTTTGTCTATTTCTGATCGAGTCTTATCTGATTGTAAATCACGATTCACTTCATTCTGTTCTTCAAGTTTTGTTTTATCTCTATCGTAGTTTTCTTTTTGATTTTTGGTTTTTTGATTAAAATTTTCTTTAAGAGAACTTAGATCTCTATCATAGGATTCTTTTATTTCTTCAGTTGCTTCACGGTAATTGTCTTTCACCGCTGATAATTTTTGAGAATAGTCTCTTACTTCCACAAAAACCACTCCATGGTTTGTACTGTCTCAAACTCCATCTTATCAGTCAGAAATTTATTTTGAAACCAAGGGGAAAGATCTACCTAGAAGGTTCGATCCAAAAAATAGTGGAGCTCAAGGCTCCACTATGAACAGTAGTCTATTTACTTAATTCTTCGTCGATTATTTCAGAAAAAACTTCTATTGGTTGGGCCCCACTCACTAAATAGCCATTCACAAAAAATGTAGGAGTCGACTTTATACCTAATTTATTACCTTCTAAAACATCCGCTTCAACCCTTGCTCTAAATTGTCCAGATTCTAAGCAAGTTTTAAATTTATCTGCTTTTAAACCAATTTTTTGAGCTAATTTCATTAAATTATCCTGATCAAGTTTGGTTTGATCGTTAAACATTTCATCATGCATTTTCCAAAATAATTTACTGTTTTCTGCATTTGCACACATAGAAGCTTCAGATGCAAGCTTTGCTTGATTATGAAATGGTAAAGGAAAGTGTTTAAAAACAATTTTCACTTTTTTGCCATATTTTTTCTCTAAATCTGAAACTGTCTTAGTCGCTTTCGAGCAATATGGACATTGAAAATCCGAATATTCAACGATTGTTACTTTTGCATCTTCATTGCCTTTAAAAGGTGAATCTTGGGTTACGACTTCAAAGCGAGGACGCTTAGGTTTCTCTAAATAAACCTCAACTGGATTTTTCTTCGTTTGATCATTAAGCCATTTTTCAACTGCAACTCTTTTTGCATCCATTTCAATGTATTGCTTAATACGTTCTTTTATATCTGGATTTATTTGCTCTTTAGGAATTTGTTTTTCCTTAATGAATTTTTCAATTTCCTTTTCTCCAACTTTTACTTCACTAGCAATATACTTAGCCAAATATTCATCATTACTTAAACCTTGCTTCTTCGGATCCTTATTCATGAACTTTTCCATTAACATGCTTTGCAGTTTAGAAAATTTCAATTCATAGACTTTCATTTCTGCTTCAAAAATTTCACTTTCAATTCCAGAAACCAATTCCTTTTCAGAAATAACCTGATCTCCTATTTTTGCAGCTACACCATCGGCCGATTTTGGCTTAAAAATATAGTTAGGCTTAGAATCTGCGTCTGAAGAACAAGAAAAGAAAAATAATGTTAAAGCAATTGGTAATGCTAAATAGCTCCACTTCATTTTTGTCATAATATACTCCCTTTAATTTTCTAAGATATAGTAACTAAATTTTCTTAACTATGCGATAGTTGTTCTATAAATTGACGATAAGTAGAAGAAGATTCTAACAAATCCCTGTGGTTTCCAGACTGAGTTACTCGGCCATTTTCCATTACCTGAATTATATGGGCCGAAACGATCGTCTCTACTCTATGCGCAACTATTATAGTCAGCGCATTTTTTTGAACTAGTAGTATTAAATCTCTCAAAGCTTTTTCTAATTTTGAATCCATCGCTGATGAAATTTCATCAATTAAAACAATTGGTTTATTTAATAATACAGCTCGAACACCAGCAAGTAGTTGTTTCTCCCCTGCACTTAATTTTACTGGAATAATCACTTTTTCTAGATCAGAAAAGTTATTTCTCATGTATTCAATAGAATTTAAAATTTGCTGAAATTTTTTTTCCTCAAATTCTAAAATCTCCTCTTTGAAAAAAAGGTTAAATTTTAAATTCTCCGAAAAAATATGAGAATCTTGAGAAATCAAACTCACATATCTAAGATAATCAAGATCATCGATACGAACTTTTCTTTGATCAGTTTGAATGTAAGTTGCATCCTTTAAAGCTTTTAAATTTCCACCTAATAAATTTAACAAGGTTGATTTACCACAACCAGATAATCCAATTAATCCAATTAACTGACCTTGCTTTCCACTAAACTTTATTGGACCAAGTTCAAAACTTTTTCTTTCACCTATTGATTGAAAACAAAAATTTTCTAAATCAATATTGAGAGATTCAAACTTATCATGAATCTCATCTGTTCTTTGTGAATCAATAGGACTTAAATCATTATAAAAATTTTCGACTCTCTCAATTCCGGCCATGGCCCTTTGAATATTACTAATTTTTCCCGAAATCTCTTTAAGTGGGTTGATTGATCTTTGAATAAGATCAATGAGGGCAAACAATAGAGCTACTGAAACAGTAGTTTTCAAAGGAAGAATTACCGCTAAAAAAGCTAAAATGATCGGATACATAGACTCTGCAATGGCATAATAAAACGCATCCATTACATTTGCCTGGTTTTGTTTTTTTAAAAAATCATCGAAGATAAAATCGGATTTTTTCGAACTGTATTGATGATGATTCTCGTAGTAGATTTGAAAAAAACCACCTGTCACATTAGATGTAATTCGGTTGACTGCTGCTTGAGCATTTCTTAGTTTAGAAAAAACATCTCGCATTAACTTTGATCCCCATATTAAACCGACGGTAAGTATGAGTTCAAAAAAAGATGTTGAAATACCTAACATAGAATCCAAAGTCATAAATGAGACCAAGCAAGAAAAAACGAAACTTAAATCAATAAAAATTCCAAAAGTTCCCGAAGTCACTAACTCGCGGATGGATTCAGTATCTGAAATGATTCTAGAAATAATTTCACCTTGCGAGTATTTTTCTGATTTTGAATTTGGGGTGAGAATCCAGCGCCTATAACCTTCAGTTCTAGCAAACTGTATAATCACTCTTACATATTTATTTACCGACAATTGATATATCACTCTATTAAGATAGATAAAAATAAAATTCATAGTTAAGGCAACGAGACTTTGATTGAAAAGATCACCTTGATCAAAAAACTTTGAAACATCAGAAATTAAATGTGGAGTCATATAACCCAAAAAAGCAGAAACAACCAAGCAAGCAATCAGTAGGCTTAAAACCAAAAAAGTCTTAGGTGCAAAAAATAAACTATACCATTTGATCTTTGAAGAATTCATAGATACTTGTCCCATTTTTTAATGCATCAGTTGTTAATTGTTGTTTCATTTGGTCTTTGTTTTTTTCTAAAAATAAAACTTGATGAGTAAACTTTAATGTACTTAATCGATGTGTCGACATCACCAATACTTTTTTCTTTTGTCTTAGATCTTCAATAATTTTAGTAAAGATTTCCTTTTCAAGAATGACATCAATCGCTGAAAAAGGATCATCCCATATTAAAAGTTCCGCATCAGACATAAGGCTTCGTATTAATACAAGTCGCTTAGCCTGTCCTCCTGAAATTTTTTTTCCATTCTCTCCTACTTCTAAATTAAGAACTTCAGAAACTGGAGCCAAAACATCTAAGCCAAAAACTTTAATGTAATTAAGGCTTAGATTTATCTCATCTTCACTCGGCACTTTTCCAAGAAAAATATTGCTTAAAACCGTATCATTAAAAATATAGGGTTCTTGAAAAACGTATGAACATTTTTGATTTCGATCTCTGGCGATTTGAGCTAATTTGGTCAAAAACTCAGTTTTTCCTACACCCGTTTCGCCAATCAGACACATAACTTGATCTACACGAACTTCAATATCAACGACTTTGTCCCAAAATGGAATCCGATAACTTTCAATCGAGTTAAATAAATTTTTATTTAATCGTGATAATTCTTCTTCATCTTTAGAAACTTGATTTAATAAATCCTTGAAGTTTCTTAATCTTTGATAACTAGCCTTAGATCTTGATAGGACCACTCCTACCCATGATAAATATGAAAATGGTTCCATAAATAAAAAAATAAAACCAGAAAAAGCGATCAAATTCTCTACTTTTAAACCAGATTCTTTTAAATAAAAAGCTCCGATAATAAAAGAGAGACCTATACCAAGAGCAATTAAAGGCATAGACAAGCTAATGCCTAAACTCGATCGATAAAAGTAATACATTTCTTTGAGTGAAAGTTCACTGAATTTTGAAACGAATGAATTTTCAACATGAAAATTCGTTATCGTTTTCTTTCCATTGAAAGATTCAATGATTTGATTTTGGACTTGCCCTTGTGATTCTTGAATAAGTCTAAAAAATTCTTTATTTTTAAAAACAATAAAAGTAAAAATTAGAAAGCAAAGAATCATTGGAATAATGGCCAACAAAAAATAAGGATTCAAATTATATAACTTTGGAAGCAGAACAAGCATGGCAATTAAAAAGTTGGCACCTTGCAATCCAACAAAACCGATTAGCGCACGAATCTGATCAATATCACCAGTTAGTAATTGAAATATGTCACCTTTACTTTTTTCTCTAAAACGAAATGGGGAACTATTTTCAAGATCTGAAACCAAATCATTTCTGAGTCTTTTCTGAAGAACCCTAGCAGGATAGAAAAACAAAACCCGAGAAGCAGTTCTAAAAACCACTATACCAATTGCAAAAAGGATAAACTGCCAAATAATTGGTTTTAAATCGCTCGAATTTCTTGTTAACTCTGCTGCTAAAAAAGGAATTTCACTTTGAATAAAGTGAGTTGCATATAAACAAATGACTCCAGGTAAGTAATACCATTTGTAATCTTGAAATTGTTTAAAAACAAGTTGGTTAAAATTTTTAGGAAAGATATAGTTCATTGAATAAGAGCATACCTAAGCTTGTAGACTTGTTCAAAGAATTTAAAGTATTAAAAAGGAAAAAACGAGCTTATTAGCCCTCTTTTTTCAAAAGACTCATTTTTACATAACGATGCAAGCGATCAAAGTCCACTGGTTTTTCAAGAAAGAAAGTATTTCCACAGTTTTTAACATCCGAAGATAGATCTGGAATATATGCTGAAATAAAGCAAACTGGAGTGTCTTTATTCGGGCCTGATTTTTGTCTAAGAGCAACTAGTAAGTCGGCACCTTTTAAAAAAGGCATCATATGATCAAGTGTAATTATATCATATTTTTCTTTTTGCAAAAAATGAAAACCTTCAAGTCCATCGCTGGCTCGATGAATCTCAGTGAATCCATATTCAGATTCAAAAACACTTTCTAAAACATCTTGAATTCCAACTTCATCATCAATAATCAACACTTTTTTCATAAACCACTTATCTTTTTTAAGTTAATAATTTGCGAGCTCTCTCTTATTTTAGCAGGCTCATGAGTACATTCAATTATTTTGTTTGCAATATTATGAATATCTTCCACAAAATCCGCACCACCTATCGCTATGGCCTCTTTTGGCATACCAAAAACCACTGAACTTGCCTCATCTTGAGCAATTGTATAGGCACCTAAATCTCTTAGTCTTTTTAATCCTAGTGCACCATCTTTTCCCATTCCTGTTAATAAAACGCCCACAATATGCTTTGGTTTATTATCGGCCACTGAAAAAAACATGTAATCAACAGAAGGTCTAAATCTATTGACAGGCTCATCTAGATTGATTTCTACAAAGTTCTTACCGCCTTTACTGATAAACTTCATTTGTTTTCCACCTGGGGCAATTAAAACTCGATTTGGTATAACTTCATCTCCATCAACGGCTTCTTTTACTTCAAACTTGCAAAGCTCGTTCATTCTTTTAGCGAAAGCTTCTGAGAATACCGGAGGGATATGTTGTACAATTAACATCGGTGGAATTTTATCTGGTAACTTCGTAAGAATTTCTCTAATCGCCTCCGTTCCTCCAGTAGATGATCCAAGAACAATTAACGTATCTAGATTCGCAACTTGTTTTAAAGACCTATTAACAACACCTGGTTTTGATTTTATTTGTCTATTTTTTGTTGTGGCAGCAACTTTAACTTTTTCAATAAAAAAAGGTCGCAAATTATCTATTTCGTGAGCCTCTGGCTTTTGTATGTAATCAACAGCCCCATTTTCTAATGCTTCAAATACTTTTGATCCCTCTGACATACTTACTGAAGAAATCATCACGCATGGAATTTTAAACTTAGGGTAGATTTTTTTTAATAATTCTACTCCATCCATTTCAGGCATATGAATATCAAGAGTGATAACATCAACTTTGTTTTTCATCAAAAAATCATCGACTAATTTTGGATGTTCAAGAGATCCAACAACATTAATTTGATCATCAGATGAAAAAATTGAACTTAAGATATTTCTAATCGTTTTAGAATCATCGACAATTAGCAAATTGATTTTTTCAGCAGGTTTTGAAATGGGTTCACTTTTTATCCGAACTCTTGATTTACTCGGTATAAAAAGTAATTCAAACTGAGTAGCAATTTTTAACTCCTTACATTTTTTTTGTAAGTTTATCGGAAGTTGAAAACCAATTTTTTTAATTGTACTCTCCTCTCCGATCAATTTGACCTCAACTTGATCTAGCTTAGTCCCAAAATATTTTTCACTTGAGATTAAAAAGTTTTTTAAATCAACTCTCCAGTCTTTATTTTTTTCAAAACAAATTCCCAAACATTTCGTTTCATCAAGATGAAAAGATAAAAATGCATCTCCTGAGTTCATGACATAATGAATTTCATGTGGATCACTTGAATCGAAAGTTTTATTTTTGTTTTTTGAGTTTATCATGACTCACCACCAAGATAAACTGAACTCATGTAGTGAAAACTGGTCGTTGGCACACAATCTTGCGATTTTAATTTCAAACTACTTTTTTCATTGTTCTCTGCACCGCAGTCTTCGATTAAGACTTGGGCATTTCTCCATTTTAAAATACAATCTGAAACTTTTTTGGAAGTCATACCAAAGACTAGAATTGATGTTTTTTTAGATCCATAACGTAATATAATATTGGGAAACTGACTGGTAAAATCTGCCAGATAAATCTCTCCTGGTTTTATTTCTCCAACATTATCTGAATACATCTGAACTTTATTTTTAAAATCACTCATTTTTGTTTTAATGAGGTTTTCAAGAATATCTTTTTGTCCTTCAAAAAAGATGATTGTTCCTGGTTCACTAGAAGTCATCTCATTAAAGAATCGCTTCATCTTTTCAATATCTGCGATAGAGGCAAACAGTATCCTCATTTTACTTTCAGGTTTAGAGATAAAAATTTTCTTTTTAAGTTCAGTATCTATAGATGAAATTGAATTTGGTCTTATTTTAAAACTCATGACTGATTTTAATTTAGTTCTAATTTCATCACCTTTATCTTCAATGTTGAGAAGGGTTGGTTTTTCAACATAGTCACTTGCCCCAAGACTTAGTGCTTTCATGGCAGTATCACTATCTTCTCTAGATGCTGATGAAATCATAACCACTGGAGGATGTTTAAAATTAAAATTTTTCGCTAAATAGCTTATCCCGTCCATATTGGGCATATGAATATCTAAAGTGACGATATCAACTTTATTGGTTTTTAAGTACTCTTCTGCCTTTATGCCGTCTGCTGCTGTTTGAACCACTTCAAAGCCATGTTCTTTAGTAAGAATTTTTTTGAGTAAAGTTAAAATACTAGAGGAATCGTCTACACATAAAACTTTTATGATTTTGCTTGGACTTAATGATATGACATTGCTTGTACTTGTCGATAAGCTAGCCGTTTTATTAACAAGCCCCTTACGGTAAATAGATGGACCAATACAATTAAAATCAAGCTTATAACTTGTCAGACTTTCTGAAATTCCTGAAAATAAGAGGCCATCATCATTTAACGTATGAAGCAATTTCTTGCTTATTTCTTCTATTTGCTGTGGTTCAAAATAAATGAAAACATTACGACAAAAAATAATATCAAAATTTCTTCCTGGTACTGTTTTTTCAACTTCAAGAAGATTTCCTGTTTTAAACTCACATTTTTTTCGTATCGTATCTTTAATTTTTGCATACTGTGCAATTTCCCCAGTACCCTTTGACCAGTGATTGCCTAAAAAATTCATGGGGATTTCTTTAATTTCACTTTGTAAATAAACACCGTTATTAGCTATTTTTACTGATTCAGGGTCAATATCAGTTCCTAAAATATGATATTTAATATTTGGATCAATTTCAGGTAAATAATATTCAAAGAACATGGCCAATGAATAAACTTCATGGCCTCTACTACAGGCTGCAGACCATATTTTAATTGTTTTATCTGGTCTTAATTGTGCTTTTTTAACAAATTCAGGCAACATTTTTTTTAAGGTTTCAAAATGAATAAATTCTCTAAAGAAAAAAGTATGATGCGTAGTAATCAATCCAACTAAGACCTGTGATTCTTTTTCAGTATTTTGATCAATATAAGAAAAATAATCTGCAGGAGTTTTCATACCAAGTTCAAGCATTCTTCTTCTCACTCTGGTTTCAACCATAAATGCTTGCTTATCTCCAAGTTTATTTCCAGACATTTTGTGGACAAGATTTGACACTTTCTCCACTAAATCTGGAAACTCTATTCCTTGGTTTTTTCTTAAAGGACTATTCATTTTTTATTCTTTTAAGCTGCTTTTTTGTATCCAGCAGCTTCCATATCTTTTATATCTAAAACTTTTGCTAAATCTAACAACACAGTTAGTGAGGATTCTTTTTTATAAACTCCCTGTATATATTGAGTATTCACTTGGCTTTCAACTTCAGGGATCGCACTCACTTCTTCTGGTGAAAAAGCTAAAACTTTATTTATCGCATCTACAACCACACCAATATTCATCGTTCCTATATCAACAATAATAACGGCTTCTTCTTTATTCTTCTTTGAATCAACTTTTAATTTCTTTCTCAAATCAACGACGGAAATAACTTGTCCACGTAAATTCATTATTCCTAAAAAATGTGGAGGCGACTTAGGAATAGGGGTTGTATCTGGTACTGAAATAACTTCTCTTACCATTAATAGTGGTATGGCATAATCTTCATTTCCTAAGCTAAATTCAATAAATCGCTCAAGATCACCTTTAGTTTTTTTCATTGCAAGTACATTATCTTTTTCCATTTCTAGCTCCTTATTATGCCGATAAATCTTGTTTGTATTCTACTTTTCTCTTTCGCATTGTTCCTGAAAATAGTTCAATTAAATCTAAAATGAAGGCAGGCTTTCCATCTCCAAGAATCGAACTGCCCATAAATCCTTTTTGATTGCTAATTTCTTGACCAAGTTTTTTAATAACAACTTGTTGTTGGTGAAGAATATCATCTACAAGTACCGCAAAACTTCGATCTTCATTGTTAACAATTATGGCAATTTGATCTTTAGTTGCTTTTTCTTTTGAAGTACGTTGCAATGCCTTTGAAATTTTAAAAAGAGGTATGACTTCTCCTCTTAACTTTAAACATTCACCAACTCCATTCACTTGATGAACCATATCTGGGGATGGAGAAAGTGATTCATAGACTTGATTTAGTGGTAAAATATATTTTTCATCACCGATTTGAGTCACCATTCCTTCAATGATGGCCATGGTTAATGGTAAAACAACTTTAAAAACTGATCCTTTTCCTACTTCTGTAAATACTCTTACTTCACCTGAAAGTTTTTCAATATTTGTTTTAACTACATCCATCCCAACCCCTCTTCCAGAGATCTCTGAAACTTCGGATTTTGTTGAAAAACCTGGATGAAAAATGAGATTAACTAAGTCATCTTTTGACAAAACTGCATTTTGAGAAATAACTTTTTTCTCAATTGCTTTTGCTCGTATTACTTCGTGATTAATACCTTTTCCATCGTCTTTAATTTCAATCACCAGATTGTTTCCTTCATGAAAAGCTTTGATGGTGATTTTTCCCTCTTCACTTTTTCCAGATTGAATTCGTCCCTCTGTTGATTCAAGGCCATGGTCAACTGCATTTCTCACAATATGAACCAGTGGATCTGCAAGATGCTCTAAAACCGTTTTATCAATTTCTGTTTCTTCACCAATAAGTTCTAAGTGAACCTTTTTATCTAATGCCTTTGAAGTATCTCGAATAATTCTTTGCATTTTTTGAAGCGTCTGCTTCAGTGGAATCATTCTTAAACTCATCGAAATACTTTGAATTTCTTTTGAAAGCTTTGACAAATGAGAGAGGGATTTAAGCATTAGAGGATTATCTATTTCGGCCCGATGTTGATTAAGCACTGTCTGGATAATAACTAATTCTCCAACCACGTTGTTAAGCATTTCTACTCGAGATAAGCTTACTCGAATAGATTCATCTTCTACGGCATTTTTTGTTTCTTTAGCTTTAACATTATTAACTGGTGAAGCTGCAATCGCTGCAGGAGTTTCTATTTTTTTTATTTCTACCGACTGAACCATTTCGATTGGTGCAACCACTTCTTCTGCCTTTTGCACAACTTCTAATACCGGAGAAACAACCACTTCTTCTTCACCAAAACTTTTTTCAAAATTTTCTAAAATAGCAATATCATCTGCTGAAATTTCATTTGGATTAATTTCTTCTTGTGAATGATTAACTGATTCATTTGAACTTGGTGCATTACCATCAAGGACGTCTCTAATTTTTTTTATGATTTCAGTGGAGTCAAATTTTGCCTCTAGATCCATATTTAAAGTTTTAATCATGATACTGACATGATCATTACATTCTAGTAATAGGGTCACGATTCCATCAGTAATCTCAATTGTTTTCTCTTTAAGCTTTAAAATTAAGTTCTCCCATTCGTGGGTAAATTCAGCGACATCTCCAAAACCAACCGCTCTTGAAGTTCCTTTTAAATTGTGTGCCAATCTAAAGATTTCATTCATCAAAGCTTCATTGTGTTTATCTGACTCTAAAGCAAGAAATGCTTTTTCTGCATCATCTAAAAGTTGAGTCGCCTCAACTAAAAAATCCATTTTTACTTCTTTTTCAAATTCATTCATGAGTCAGCTGTTGGCTAAATTATCAATAATTCGTCAATCCTCTATCGGAGAATTTTTTTGCAAAGTTACATAAAAATCACGCCACAACAATTTTTTAAGTTTCTTTGTATAAGCTTTGAATTTTTGATTGAAATGAGTGATAATTTTGTCCGACTATTTCACTTTAACTTGCCATAAAAAAACCGAGCAAAAAGATATGACTTTTAAAAAAATAATTGACCCTGAATGCATTTTGAAAATTCAAAATTTTAAACTACCAGATCAATTGGGATTTGGAATAACCATGGCACCAGTAATGGCCATTTGTGATTATCGAGATGGAAAATGGCATGATTTAACTATCGTTCCCTATGGACCAATTAGCATGTTTCCTACTGCAAAGGTTTTGCATTACGGACAAGAAATTTTTGAAGGTATGAAAGCATACAAAGTAAAAAATCAAGGGCCATTTTTATTCAGACCTGAAGAAAATCACTTGCGCTTTAATCTTTCTGCAGAAAGAATGGCCATGCCTCACATCCCCAGAGAGATTTTTTTAGAAGCTATTTATGAAGTTTGTCGAATGTCTTCAGCTTTTATTCCTCAAAGAAGTGGAGAATCTCTTTATATTCGTCCATTCATGTTTGCGACAGATGAGACCCTAGGAATAAAGCCTTCAGATACATATCGTTACATGGTCATAGCCAGTCCTTCTGGATCTTATTTTAATTCGGAAGATGGTATTTCTGTTCTAATTGAAAGAACTTCCGCTCGCGCATTTCCTAATGGTACAGGATTTGCCAAAACTGGTGGCAATTATGCTGCAAGCTTACTATCTGCTATCAAAGCAAAAAACTTAGGCTTTATGCAAACTTTATGGCTTGATGGAAAAGAGAAAAAATATATTGAAGAAATGTCGGGCATGAATTTTTTTGCAGTCATCAATAATGAATTACACACTCCAGAAATGACCGATTCTATTTTAGATGGCATCACCAGAAAATCAATTATTCAACTTGCAAACGACTTAGGAATCAAAGTCATTCAAAGAAAAATGGATATTGAAGAACTCATTGTCGATATTAAAGAAAATCGTTGCTCTGAAATGTTTGCTTGCGGAACTGCTGCGATCATTACTCCCATCAATTATCTTGCTGAAGAAACTGGTGAGCGTTTTCCATTATTAAACCCACAAGGTAAAATTGGAAAAAATCTTAGAGAAGAACTACTCGCCATTCAAGAAGGACGCAAAAAGGACGCTTACTACTGGGTCAAATCTTTAGAGAATCATTAAAAAAGACTTGGTAAAAAATAAAAACAAAGAAACGTAACAAGTGTTGGTATTAAGGCTGCTATCAAAAGCTTCACTGGATTAACACCTTCAGGAATAAATTTATCCTTAAATAGGGAAACGGCAATTAAGTTAGGTGCATTGGCAATAACTGTTAAGCCTCCACCTGTCACCGCTCCTGCAAGTAAACTCCACTTCATGGATTCAGTCATTGGGCTTAAGCTTCCAAGATAAGTTAATAAGGCATTATCAGTTATTCCTGTTAATAATGTTGCTCCTACAAATAAGCCAAAATCATTTAAGGAATGTATGACTTCTTTTATCCAAAACGATTGGATATTTCCAATGAAAATTAAAGAAGAAAGAAAAAATCCGACCATTAGCGATTCTTTAATTTTTAAATCATCGAAGTGTTCTTTATAAATCATATAAAAGCCTAAAAATAAAATGAGAATTAAAATAATTAAATCATCTACATGACTAACTAAAACTAAAAGGGCAAGAAAAATTAAATTGGTAAAAATAATTCCTTTTGGCACTTCTTTTTTGGCCACATGGCCTTTAAAAATCCCCTTCAAATCACTTTTAAACATAAGGGAAAAAATAAAATTAGAAATCAATATGGCCATAATCGCTTTATATCCTAAATTCAACAATAACATTTTAGAATCAAGTGCCCAAGCATGGGCAACCATCACCACTGGGGGAGCAGCAAACGAAGTGAGCGTACCACCAATCGAAATATTGACAAGGAGTAATGCGAGTAGGCCAAATTTAAAATTCTTCGTTAATGTCTCTTGGTAAAAAGTCTCATAAAGAATGAGTGCTGTGACCGTCATCGCAGCAGGCTCGGTGATAAATGATCCAAGCAAAGGCCCTAGCGTCATCACCACAAAGAAAAAGCTTTTTCTTTGATCAAATGGCAATAGATTTGAAATTTTGATTAAAATATTTTTAGACACTGATAATATAGGACTGGTTCCACTCATCAGCATCATGGCAAAAACAAACTTTGGTTCAGTAAATTTTAGATTATTAAAATAAACTTTAAAAAAAGATAAATCTTCAACTAGAAGCATTGCTATAAACAATAAGAAACCATAAATCCCAAAAACAACCTCTACTTCTGATAGAAGATGATAAAACTTCGCTAGATTCGGATGACTATGTTTTCTTTTATGAGAAAGCTTCTCAAAAAAAGATGTTACAAAAGTATGAGAAATGGCAATGACGAATAATAGAAAGGCAATGACTTGAATTTTTGATATAGACATAAAAAAACCTCTTCAAAGTAAAGCTTAGCTTTTTTTTAAAGAGGTTTAAAGTTTTTAATTTTTATTAGGCGTCTTTACCAATTGAAGCGACTGGACAGGCTTCAAGTTGTTCTTGGCAAAGGGCAATTTCTTCAGGTGTTGAGGGTTGCTTAAATACGTAAGCGTTTCCATCTTCGTCTTCTTTAAAAAACTCTGGAGCTCCTGTATAACAAACATTACAAGCAATACAACCTTCTCCGTTATCATCATCTGGATCTGTACAAAACCAGGCACCAGCGACATTTAATTTATGCTTCATAGCTTTATTGGCCATAATTCCTCCAATCAAAATATTAAATCGGTCTGATATTATCTAAAACTTCAAGTTTTAGCAACATTACTTGCATTCTCTCTCAATGTTTTTTAAAATTTGCTCACTTATTTTTTCAAAGGCTTATATATGTCTATCAACTATGAAAACTGTTTGTCTAAAGCTATTTTGTGGAGTGAAAATCCCTATTTTTCTAGCGAATCAAGAGCTGAAATTAAAGAATTAATTGAACAAAAGAAAGAGAAAGAAATAACCGAGAGATTCTACAAAGATCTGGAATTTGGAACAGGTGGTATGCGAAGTATCTTAGGCGAAGGAATAAATCGCATCAATACTTACACCATTCGTCGTGCAGCAAAAGCATTGGCACAAGAAGTTTTGGCCCAAAATTCTGATCGACCTAAAATTTGCATTTCCTATGACTCAAGAAGACGATCTTTTGAACTGGCTAAAAATGCCGCAGAAGTTTTTGCTCATTATGGAATCACGGCTTTCATCTATGATCGATTAAACCCTGTTGCTTTACTCTCATTTTCTGTTAGAGAATTAAATGCTTCGGCCGGTGTCATGGTTACCGCTTCTCACAATCCTCCTGAATACAACGGCTTTAAAGTTTTTTGGAACGATGGGGCTCAAGTCACTCCACCAAATGATCAAAATATCATTAACCACTATTATGAAATTTCTGATTTTTCCACTATCGGCTTTCTAGATTTTGAAGAAGGATTAAAAAAAGGCTTAATCAAATATATGGGCAAAGAAATGGAAGATCGTTATTTTGCTTGTACATTAAAAAAAGCCATTGATCCTAGTCTTTGTAAAAAAGAAGGTTCGAAATTAAAAATTGTCTATACTCCCATTCATGGTGCCGGATTAATTCCTTGTACAAGAGCCCTAAGCGAATTAGGTTTTTCGGATGTCCATGTGGTCGAAGAACAAAAACTACCGGATGGAAATTTTCCAACTGTCAAAAGTCCTAATCCGGAAAATCCATCAGCCTTAAAATTAGCAGTGGATTTAATGCAAAAAGTTGGTGCTGACATGGCCATGGGATCTGACCCAGATACAGATCGACTTGGAATTGCTTTTTTTCATAAGGGAAAAGTTGAATATTTAACCGGTAATCAAATTGGGATATTAAAGCTTCACTATATCTTAACTCAAAAAAAGAGTTTGGGAGTTTTAAAGCCAAATAGCTATTTTGTTAAAACCATTGTGACCACTCCACTTCAAGATACGATTGCAAAAAAATTTGGAGTTGAAGTCTTTAACACGCTTACTGGTTTTAAATGGATCTGTGGAAAAATGAATGAAGTTGAAAAGAAAAATCCTGAAAAAGAATTTCTCTTTGCCACTGAGGAATCATTTGGATATCTCTCACATACTTATGCTCGCGATAAAGATGGTGTCACTTCGGTTAGCTTAATGGCCGAAGTAGCTCTTTTTTATAAACTAAAAGGTATGAACCTCATCGATGCTTTAGATAAAATTTATGAAGAATATGGATTTTCTAATGAAGAGTTATTATCTCTAGATTATTTTGGCATCGAGGGGGCAGAAAAAATCAAACGCATCATGAGCTTTTTTAGAAACTTTAAATCACAACAATTTGTAGATTTTGAAATTGCAGAAATTAAAGACTATCTAAAAGAAGGAACGGGCTTACCTAAAAGCGATGTTCTTGGAATTATTCTAAAAAATGGCAATCAAATTTATTTAAGACCTTCAGGTACTGAACCTAAGATCAAGTTTTATATCATGATTCAGATAACAGAGGGGGATCTAAGTACTAAGAAAAAAATCGCACAAGATGTGACAAATAAAATCTTAGACTATATAAAGAAGACCTGTGAGACAATTTAAGTAGGTCAGTATGAAAAAAAGTAGTAGTTTAGCAGTTTGTTTAGTAAGTGGTGGAATGGACTCTCTCGTTACTGCCGCCATTGCCTCTAACCAATATGAAAACTTGGCCTTTCTTCATTTAAATTACGGACAGAGAACTGAAAAAAGAGAACTGGAAAGTTTTAAAAAAATTGCCACTCATTACCACGTCCCTGAGTCTCGGCAAAAAATTATTGATATAAGTTTTTTAAAGCAAATTGGTGGATCAAGCTTAACTGACGATAAAATTGACGTTAAAAAGTACCAGGGAGAATCTAAAGATATTCCAGACTCATATGTTCCTTTTAGAAATACCCATATCATTTCGATGGCAGTCTCTTGGGCAGAAGTCATTGGAGCTAAAAAGATCTTTATTGGCGCGGTTTATGAAGATTCTTCGGGTTATCCAGATTGCAGGCCAACTTACTATAAGGCCATGAATGCGCTTATCAAAGAAGGGACTAAAAATGGCGACATCGAAGTCATCACTCCGGTCATTTTTATGAATAAAGTTGAAATCGTGAAAAAAGCGGTTGAACTTAAGGCTCCGCTTGAATTTTCTTGGTCTTGCTATGAAAGAAACGATTCCGCATGCGGTGTCTGCGACTCCTGCGCGCTGCGACTTAGAGGGTTCCAAAAGGCCGGAATTGAAGACCCTATCGATTACCTAACCCGTCCAAATTACGTTTAACCTTAATCAACCCTAAATTTTTTACTTTGCTTCACAAATTATTTATAATATGTGTTAGATATAGAAGGAATTCTTCTTGGAGGTTGTTATGAAAAAGCTTATCGCTTTCTTTATTTTTGTTTTTGCATTAAATGCATTAGCCATACCACCACGTCCACCTGAATTGATTCAAAAACCAATTAAAGAAAAAACTACAAAGAAATAATATCAGGCCCTCTCTTTGAGGGCCTTTTTATTTCTGTTTAATTCTATTCAAATAATCTTGAAAATTGTCCACTTGATATTTTTTGAAATCCAATAGAAGTTTCTTTTCTAAATCAATTAAAATTTCAGGCCCTTCAAAAATGAAAGAAGAATAAATTTGAATTAATTTTCCACCCTTCATCCAATATTCTTTGATTTGTTCGAAATCAAAAAAACCACCTACTCCAATTAATTCCATCGAAGCTGGCATTTTCTCTAGTAAATAATTTCTTACTTCTTTTGAACGTTCAAATAACAATTTCCCAGAAATTCCACCTTCTCCATACTGAGGCATAATGGTGGTATTTGTAGCAATGATACCGGTTAAATGAAATTCTGAAACCAGACTAATCACTGAATCAATTTGCTCAAAACTCATATCAGGTGAAATTTTCACAAACAAAGGTTTATCTATTTTTTTTCTTTCAATCGAAACCGCTTCAAATATTTCCCTCAATCCTTTTTCACTTAAAAGATTTCGAAGACCAGGTGTATTTGGAGATGAAACATTTATGACCAGATAATCTGCACTCGAAGCAAACAATTTATATAAATAGGAATAGTCTAAATGTGCATCATGGTTTTCAGTCGTTTTATTTTTACCTAAATTCACTCCCAGTATTTTATTTCTTTTATTACTTTTTAAAATATTTGAAATAACCACCTTTGAACCTAAGTTATTAAATCCCATCCTATTTCGAAGTGATTTGAATTCCACTAAACGAAATAAACGGGGTTTCTCATTTCCACTTTGAGCAAGCTTTGTCACCGTACCGACTTCGATAAATCCAAATGGTAGTGTGGTTAAAAAATCTATGGCTTCCGCGTTTTTATCTAATCCTGCAGCTAAACCAAAAGGAGATTTAAATTTTAAGCCAAAGGCCTCTACTTTAAAATCAATTTCATCAGCAGAGTTTTTTAGATTCGGTCCCAATACCTTCATGGAATGAATTGTTAATTCATGAACTTTTTCAGGATCTAAATGAAATGCAATTTTTTTAAAAAAAGGATAGAAAGTTTTGTAAAAATTCATGGACTCATATTATCAATAAAGTTGGACAAAATCACCTTCTAAAACCTGTCCACCTGAATGCAATATCGCGATAGAACCATCGCTTCCAAAATAGTCGATCACTTCAATAGTTCCTTTCATATCGCCTTTACTCATACCAATCAATGCGCCTGTTTCTGGATCAAAAATTTCTTGACCTTCAGTGATAATCTTTAAGATATCTCCTATATTTATTCCAGACTCTCGACCTGCATTAATATAAATTTTATTTCCAATTATTTTGGCGACCCTTCCAATCCAATCTAACTTAGAAGCCAAATCGGCAATCTTTGGAATTGATTTTCTAACTGCAACCCTCACTGCATATCTTAAAAGATCACGTCGATAACTCAAATAATCCTCTCTATCTGATGAGAAAAATCGGTAAGTAGAATCATCGGCATAACCTGGTAATGATTCAGTATAAATTTCTTTGCCAGCATTAACGTCAAAAACTCTTATCTCAACTTTTGATTCAGTGTATGATTTGGTTTGTCGAACAAATCCAATTTCATCTGTTTTTTCTCTTACTCGAGCATCTATGACTCGACCAAAAATCACAAAATTAATTCCTGCGATTTTAGCTTGACGAGTAAGCTGAACGAGCTTCATCCCTCCCCCTACATAAATTTCTTTAGATGTTCCAAATAATTTATAAGAGCTAGGATCAACTATAAATTCTCCAGTTCTGGCCAACTCTCTTCTTAATTCTTCTGTCGCATTTACTTCTAGATCTTCTGATTCAAATGGAGATTCATTAAAAAATGGAAGAAGGGCTATTTTCTTTTTTACACCACTAAATTGCTTTCTTTCTTCTATTCGCGGTCTCTTACCATTTGGATCTCGATTAATAACACTTGAACCACAGCTTGATACAAAACAAGCTAAAACAAGTTGGAATAATAAAAATTTAAACATAGAGTTTTCCTCAACATGGCCCTAAGTCTATTATTTTACTAATTATCAATAATTGCAAAAGAATTAGAAATTGCATCAAAAACGAGAAGTTTTTTCTCTTTGAAAGGTACTTTGGTAAATCGCTCTTTTAAGATACCTGACCAGTCGACTCCCCTATTGGATTTTAGCTCAAGGATTAACTCGCTAGAAGAAATACGATTAAATCCTACTTGAACCTCTAGATCATTAAGCTTTTGTTCAAATAAATCTTTTAAAAGATTAGCATCCGTTACTGATGAAATATGATTAATAGTAATTAAGTATGCTTTACCATTTTTTGATAAAAAACGTGCTAATTCTAAATCTAACTTTGGGGCAATGTTGGATAATTCTTTTATTGATTGCTCAGCGATTATTTTTGATATGTTTTTAACTTTGGAAACTTCAATAGATTTTTTTTGGACCGGAAATACATAAGTAAAAATAATTGAATCCGTTTTTAAGTGCTTTATGACAAGATGATTTTTCAAGCGATATTCAATTCTTTTAGTTTTTGAATTTTCAAAATTTTTTTCATAAATTATTTTAAAATAGATCAAGCTATTGTTTTCATGTAAATAGTCAAAATACCTAGAAACTTTCTGCTTTGTCAGTTGATCCATTAAAGCAATTTCTGGATACGTTTTAAAATTTTCTATTGCTTGTGGATGCCACAAATCAAAAAAATAATCAATCGTTGAAAAATCTCTAAATGCTTTTTTCTCAAGTAGGCTTAAATTTCCAGAATACTCTAAATTCACATCAAAAAATAATAATAAATCTTGGTATTCCTTTAAATCTTCTGCCCATAAAAAACAATTGGTTTTAACTAGTTCATCGTTGAAATCAAAAGTGACTCTCGCAGAAAATTCTTCACTCGAAAAATCATTCGCTTTTTCACCACTTAAATATAAAATTTGAAAAGACGAAGCAACTTTATTTTCATATTCATCAAAAAGCTTTTTATCAGGAAATTCTAAATGTTTCTTTTTTATATAATCATTATATGAACAATGAATTGAATCTAAATAATCTTTTGTGGCAACTTCAAGAGCTTTAGCTTTAAATAATCCATCAAGCACACTTGGTGACGAATCTTTAGAGCGTACACTGACAGAAACAGTGGTTTCTTTGCCACTCACAGGGAGAGAAAGAAAAATGATCATTAATAATAAATTAAACTTGTCCCACATCCTCAAGCCTTCCATCAATAATAAATTTGACAGAATTACGGTTAAAAACTTCATTGATTCGATGAGCTAATTGAGGTGTCGGATTAATCAAATAATCATCCCCAAGTGGAAGTCTTGCCTTGCCTTCTCCTGTTTCAAAAATCATATGCAAGGGAGTTGTTCCTCGATAGCTCAAAAGCACTTGTCTTAATTGATTAAGTTTTAATTCATTTAAATCAGAAAGCTGAACACTGACTCGAACTCCCGTCACTCTGCTTTCTGTTTGATCAGATAACTTCACGATTTTCTCTGCAATTATTTTGCGAGGATTTTCAGCAAGATTAATTTTTCCTTCAATCAAAAGTGGCTCATCGGTGCTGATCAAAGCTTCATACTCAGCAAATGTTCTTGGAAAAATGATACATTCAATTTTTCCAGTCAAATCTTCTAAGTTTGCAAAACACATCTTGTCGCCTTTTTTTGTCAAGATAGTTTTTCTCGAAGTGATTTGCCCTGCGAGAGTCATCGTTCGCTGAGGATCACTTCCATAGGTATCCTGTACTTTGGCAATAGGCATTGATGCTAATTCTTTCATGAGATTTTCATAGCGATCCAAAGGATGACCCGAAATATAAATGCCCATTAACTCTGCTTCATGGGCAAGCTTTTCTAAATGATCAAAGTCACTGACAACTTGTATATCTAAACTAGATTCTACGTTCTGACATTGATTTTCACCTAAATCGAAAAGTGAAACCAAACCAAGCTCCGATTCATCTTGGCGTTTTTTAAAATAATTTAAAATGCTTTCTAGATTTTCTAACAGCGTTTTTCGATTCATTTTTTCAATTTCATCGAATGCTCCAACTTTTATTAATGATTCAAAGACGCGAGTGTTGATCATTTTTAAATTGATTCTTTCACAAAAATCTAAAAATGATTTAAATGGACCATTTAACTCTCTTTCACGGATGATTTCTAAAACAGCCCCTTCTCCAACGTTCTTAACTGCCCCCATACCAAATCGAATATTTGTTCCAACAACATTAAATTGCCATATCGATTCGTTAACAGAAGGAGGAAGAACTTCAATTCCAAACCTTTTTGCATCAGCAATATACTGAGTCACTTTATCCATATTTCCTAATTCACTCGAAAGTAGTGCTGCAAAAAAAGCAGATGGATAATATTTCTTTAAAAAAGCTGTTTGATATGAAATAACAGAATAAGCTACTGCGTGAGATTTATTAAAACCGTATTCTGCAAATTTTTCCATTTTATCAAACAAAATATTTGCTTTTTCAACATCGTAGCCTCTTTCCTTTGCTCCGGTTAAAAAGATTTGGCGATGATGGGCCATTTCATCAGCTTTCTTTTTCCCCATGGCCCGTCTTAACATATCGGCTTGCCCTAAACTATATCCCGCTACGATACGAGCAACGTTCATAACTTGCTCTTGATAAATGATGACCCCATAAGTATCTTTGAGAACTGGCTCTAAACTTTCGTATGGATATTGAGTCGCCTTTCTTCCATGCTTTATTTCGATAAATTCATCCACCATTCCAGATTCTAAAGGACCTGGACGATAAAGAGCATTAATAGCAGAAATATCATCAATCGATCCAGGCTTGATTCGTTTACACAAATCAATCATTCCTGAACTCTCTAATTGGAAAACTCCAGTAGTCTCACCTTCTGAAATAAAGTCATAAACATTTACATCTTCTAAATCAATGGCCTCAATATCAAATGAATCGTTTACATCCCGCTTGATAAATTTTACGGCATTTTCAATAACTGTAAGTGTTTTAAGTCCAAGAAAATCAAATTTCACTAATCCAATTTTTTCAGAAAAATCTTTATCAAATTGTATAACCTTTTCACCTTCTCTTCCTTTAAAAAGAGGACAATAAGTTACCAATGGTTGATTGGTGATGATAACTCCTGCTGCATGAATTGAAGCATGTCTCAATAAGCCTTCTAGCCTTCTAGAGATGTTGATAATTTGCTTTACCCTTGGATCTTGATCCATCAATTCCGTTAACTTTGGTTCAAGTTCAAGTGCTTTATCGATTGTCATTTTTAATTCTTCAGGAATCAATTTTGAAATGATATCGGCCTCAGAAAAAGTTAAACCAAAAACTCTTGAAACATCTTTTAAAACTGCTTTCGCTTGCAATTTACCAAACGTGATAATTTGGCCAACTCGATCTTCACCATATTTTTTTGTTACATAATCTATAACTCTATAACGGTTATCTTGGCAGAAATCCACGTCGAAATCTGGCATCGATACTCGCTCTGGATTAATAAAACGCTCAAAAAGTAAATTGAATGGAATGGGATCAACGTTGGTAATCTCTAAAGCATATGCCGCAATTGAACCTGCACCGGATCCTCTTCCAGGACCGACTGGGCATCCATTCACTTTCGCCCATCGAATAAAATCAGATACGATCAAAAAATATCCAGGAAATCCCATTTTTACAATCATGGATATTTCATCTTCTAATCTGCTTAAATACTTAGGTTTTACTTCAGTTTCCCAATTCGGTTCTTGTCTGAGTTTATAAAAATGTGGACCATCAAATCGCTTGGCCAAACCTTCTCGACAATGGCGAGCAAAATAATCCGCGGGAGTTTCGTTGGTTTCTATTGGAAAATCTGGAAGATGATATATTTGATTTCCAGAAGCATCTTTCCAATTAAATTTCACATTACATTTGTCGGCAATCTCCAAAGTATTGTCACAAGCATCTGGTGCATAATGAAACGCTGCTCGCATCTCTTCTGGTGATTTGTAAAAAAACTCATTGGTAGTCAGCTTCATTCTTTGATCATCATTCAAAGTTTTACCTGTTTGAACACACAATAAAACTTCTTGAGCAGCTGCATCTTCTCGTGTGAGATAGTGACAATCATTTGTTGCAACTAATTTAATATTTTTTTCGCGAGCATAGCGAATTACTTTTTCGTTTACAATTTTTTGCTCGGGAATTCCGTTTTCTTGTATTTCTAGGTAAAAATCTTCACCAAATAAATCATGAAGTTTTTCTATGGCCTTAATAGCCTTATCATCTTGATCAGAGAAAAAGTTATAACCAACTTCACCTTTTAAGCAAGCTGTCGTACAAATCAATCCCTCTTTAAACTCACGCAATAACTCGTAATCAGCTCTAGGCTTATAATAGAATCCTTCCATATACGCTTTTGAAATTAACTTACATAAATTTTGATAACCCAATTCATTTTTACAAAGTAAAATCAAATGATGAATTTGGTGTCTTGACTCCATTTCATCTTGAGAACCTACCACTTTTTGTTTTTTAAGCGCTCCTTTTTCAAAACGCGATCCAGGAGTAAAATAAATTTCAGAACCTAAAATTGGTTTAATATCAGCAGCTGTACATTGAGAATAAAAATCAATGGCACCAAACATGTTTCCATGATCTGTTTGTGCAATGGCAGGAACATTTAACTCCTTTGCCCGCTTGATTAAATCTTTCAAACGAATCGCCCCATCTAAAAGTGAATACTGGGTATGCAAATGCAGATGAACAAAACTGTCTTTGTGAGTGTCGATAAAGGCCATGCTTTTCTCCTGAGCTATTGGTCTTTTATATGTGTATGTCATTGTAAATACTACCTAAACTAGGAAGCCTTCGTCCCTTTAAAAATCAAATAAAAACAAACTTTTCACGGTCTGTTGCAGTCAGTTGACTTTTAGCGTAATATGACAAAGCATTGATTTTTAATGGTGAAAAAATGAACAAAAAAATGCTCTACATTTTTCTTTTTATTTTAGTCGCTTTGGGGGCTTTTTTGACAAATCGTTTTTCGTCAAAACCTCAAATTTTTTCTGAAAAAACGGAAAGTAAAATTCAACAAAAAGCTGTCAATTTTAAACAGGCTTTCGAGCGAAAGATACTGGCAGATAAACAGCAAATCCAAAATAATCAGCCGCTCATTACTCGTGAACGTCAGTATACAGAAAAAGAAATTGAAATGATGAGTGAGGGGCAATTTAAAGATTTACTTAGTGAAGTAAAAAGAAAACTCCCAAAAAAAACTGAATTAAAAACAATTCCAGCTCATGCTTTACACACCACTCCTCCGGTTATCATGGAAGCTGGAAAAAATTTAGGATTGATTAAAGAAATACTTTTTCTTCATCCACAATATCAAGATGAAGCTATCATCTTTTATGAAGAATGTGCCAAAGATGAGTCATCTCCGACAACGATTAGAGCACTCTGCTTAACTAACTTAAGCCAATTTAAAAAAAATACAAATTTCAAAAACTTTCCAAAAGAGATTGTTGATTTAGCTAAAATAGTGATGGAAAACTAAATGAAAAAACCTAAGCATCATCGAGGACAATTGGTGTTCGATTTTGAAGTTCCTAGAGAACTTGATCGAAACTATCACTTAGGTGGCAGATCATTTTATTTTTTTGACTTTGATGACAACGTAGCCTATCTATCAACCCCTATCATCATCTTTCATAAAGCTAATGGAGCAGAATTAAATCTTTCAAGTGGTGAATTTGCCAAAGAACATAAGTACATAGGAAAAAGTGGAAAATATGCGGATTATTTTATGGACTTTAATGATCTCCATGGATCATTCAGACATTTTAGAGATCATGAACTCAATCCAATAGAAGTTTCTGAAGGAAAAAAGCAATCATTTGTAGAAGACATTCAAAAAGCACTTGAAAATGTTGATTCTGTTTGGAAAGCCCCCTCTTGGAATTGTTTTTATCATGCCACATATAACCATCGACCAGTTTCCCTGATAACAGCTAGAGGACATCATCCTGAGACTATTAAAGATGGAGTAAATTTCATGGTGAAAACAGGTTATCTTCCTCACGATCCTCTCTATCATTCCATCTATCCTGTATCGAACCCAAGTATCAGAAAAGAATTGGGCGACAATGAACTTAATAAATCTGTCGCGGAGTTAAAAAAGATCGCTATTAGAAAAAGTGTTGAAAAGGCCATAGAAGATTTTGGTTATTCTCCATTTCATCGATTCGGAATGAGTGATGACGATCATAAAAATATTGAACTTATTACGGAAGAAATGAGGGAATTGAAATCTCTTTACCCTGAAATGAGCTTTTTTGTTATAGAGACATTTAAAGATTCTTTTGCAAAATATGAAGTATTAGAACATGAAACGCGTCAAATTATTTCACCTAAAGAATCAAAATCAAATCAACTAACTCTATTTTAAAAATTAAACCAAAAAAGTTGCACAACAAAGTATTTCTTGATTAAATGAGAAAAATTTTTGAGAGGCAATATCATGGATAATAATAGACCATTTAGAAAAAAAGGATTCTCTTTAAATAATCAAGTTTTAAAACCAGAAACACTGATGTTGAGTTATGGTTACAAACCAAGTCTTTCTGAAGGTTCATTAAAATGTCCGATTTTTCAAACCTCTACTTTTGTTTTTAAAACAGCTGAAGAAGGTAAAGAATTTTTTTCCATGGCCTATGGCCTAAATGATAATAAAACCAAAAAAGAAATGGGATTAATTTATTCTCGAATTAATAATCCGGATCTTGAGATTTTAGAAGATCGATTAGCCGTTTGGGACGATGCTGATGCTTCAGCTGTTTTTCCATCTGGTATGGCGGCAATTACAACTGTTATTTTAGAATTTCTAAGACCTGGTGATACTTTATTATTTACTCAACCTCTCTACGGTGGAACTCATCACTTTATTGAAAAAGTATTAAATCAATATGGTATAAATGCTTTTGGAATTAAAGGTGGTGCGTCTTTAGAAGAAATAAAAAGCTTTATTAAAACTAATAAAATCGAAAATTCATTGAAGATGATTTATCTTGAAACTCCTGCAAATCCCACAAATGAATTAGTTGATATAGAAGCATTTGTAAAAGTGGCCAAAGAATTATCAACTTTAGATAACAAAGTTATCACCGCTGTCGACAATACATTTTTAGGTCCAGTATTTCAAAAACCAATCAAACATGGAGCTGATCTTGTTTTATACTCTGCCACTAAGTTTATTGGGGGCCATTCAGATTTAATCGCAGGTGTTTGTACTGGCGAAATGAGTCTCATGAAAAGAGTTAAAACCTTGAGAACATTTCTTGGCAGTGTTCCTGATGCATGGACTTCATGGTTAATGCTTCGAAGTTTAGAAACATTAAAAATCAGAATGCAAACTCAATGTAATAACGCTAAAAAAATTATTTCATTTTTAAAAGAACATCAGAAAGTTGAAAAAATTTATTACCCTGGTTTTGATCAGAAAAACCAATCTCAAATGGATATTTTTAAGCGTCACTGTCTCGACACGGGCTCAATGATTTCATTTGATATTAAAGGCGGTGAAAAGGAAGCGTTCCAATTTTTAAATAAGCTGAAAATTTTCCATTTGGCCGTTTCACTAGGTGGAACAGAGTCGCTTGTCGAGCACCCCTACACCATGACTCATGCTGATGTTCCAGAGGAAGAGAAAAAATTATTTAGCTTAACAGATAAACTCATCAGACTTTCCATTGGTATTGAAGACGCAGATGATCTTATCTTAGATTTAAAATCTGCTTTAGAATAAAAATTATTCCCACTCAATCGTGCCCGGGGGCTTAGAAGTGATGTCGTAGACAACTCGAGTGATACCTTTGACTTCATTGGTAATTCTTCTCGAAACCAAATCTAAAAACTCATGAGGAAAATGTGACCAAGTGGCCGTCATTCCATCGCTTGAGTTAACCATACGAATACAAATAACATTTTCGTAAGCACGACCATCCCCTTTTACTCCAACAGTTTTAACAGGTAAAAAAACGGTGAAAGCTTGCCAAGTCGATTGATACAACTTTGCATCTTTTAATTCTTCAAAAAGAATTTGATCTGACTCTTGAGCCATTTTTATTGAGTCTGCATTGATGCTTCCTAGAATTCTAACCCCAAGTCCTGGACCTGGAAACGGGTGACGATAAACCCAATCTCTTTTTAATCCTAAACTCAAACCCATTTCTCGAACTTCATCTTTAAACAAATGTCTTAGTGGTTCTAAAAGTTTTAGCTTCATTCTATCTGGCAGTCCACCCACATTGTGATGAGATTTGATCGTGACAGATTTTCCATCTTTTTCATGTGGAGAAATAGATTCTATGACATCTGGATAAAGAGTTCCTTGTAATAAATATTCGAAATGAATTGATCGATTATTTTCATATTCGTGAACTTTCTTTTCAAAAACTTCTATAAATGTTTTACCAATAATTTTCCGTTTTTGTTCCGGATCATCCACATCTTTCAAACTAGTTAAGAATTCTTTCTTAGCATCGATTATTTCAATATTTAATTTTGTTTCATCTTTCAAGCGTTGGATGTGTTGATAGTCTTGTAAGCGCAATAATCCATTATCCACAAAGAAACAATGTAAGTGACTTCCAAGAATTCTTTCAGCAAGAGTCGCGGCCACCAAAGAATCCACTCCACCTGAAAAAGCGCAGAGAACTTTTTTATTTGCCACACTAGAGACCATATTCATTGATTCTTCAAGCATCGAAGTTGGGTTCCAGTCTTTTTTCAACTTTGCTATTTCTCTATAAAAGAAATCAAGAATGGATTTTCCGTGCTTTGAGTGTTCTACTTCTGGATGAAACTGAAGACCAACGATGGGAAGTTCTCGATGCTTTATTCCCGCAACTAATTCGTTGCTACTTTTCATAATGATTTGAAACTTTTTAGGAACCTCACTGACATGGTCTGAGTGACTCATCCACACACTCATTTTTTTAGGTATAGAATTTATTTCAAAGTCATGACTAAAAGTGATGTCTGCATTTCCATACTCTCCGATTAGACCTTTTTCAACTACTCCACCAAAATACTTGCCAATTAACTGCATACCATAGCAAATTCCAAGTATCGGCATCTTTACTTCGTTAAAAATAAAACTGTAATCGTTTTCATCTTCAAAAACACTTTGCGGACCACCAGACAAAACCAAGACTTCTGGAAAATGTTTTTCTGCAAATTTTTTCCGACATTCTTCAAGGGTGATAATCACACTTGAGTAACCCAACTCTCTAGACTTTCTAGTGATTAATTGAGTATATTGAGATCCGAAATCTACTATCCAAATTTTTTTATCTAAATGTCCATTCATATTAACTCAATCGGTAGTTAGGTGCTTCTTTTGTAACAAATACATCGTGAGGATGACTTTCTTTCAAGGAAGCATTAGAAATTGTTATAAATTCCGCTTTTTCAAAAAGCTCTAATAGATTTTTTGCACCGACATATCCCATTCCAGATCTTAATCCACCGACAAGTTGAAAAATGTTACTCGACAGCGAACCCCTATATGGAACTTGTCCTTCAATTCCTTCTGGAACAAGTTTGCTCATATCTTCAACAGATGCTTGCCCATATCGATCTTTAGACCCTAAAGTCATGGCCCCTAGTGAGCCCATACCACGATAAATTTTATACGCTCTACCTTGATACAACACCATTTCACCAGGTGCTTCATCCGTTCCCGCAAAAAGTGATCCAATCATGACTGAACTCGCCCCTGCTGCTAGTGCTTTTACCACATCACCAGATAATTTAATTCCACCATCAGCAATAATAGGAATATTATGCTTACGACAAAATTCAGCGCATTCCATAATGGCAGAAAATTGAGGAACACCAATCCCTGCAACAACTCGAGTAGTACAAATAGATCCTGGACCTATTCCAACTTTTACTCCATCAACCCCAGCAGCAATCAAAGCTTCACATGCTTTTGCCGTGGCAACATTTCCAGCAACAATATCTATATTTTTAAAGTTCTGTTTTAATTTTTTCACCATCTCTAAAACACCTTTGGAGTGTCCATGAGCGGTATCAACCACCAATGCATCCACTTGAGCTTCATAAAGTATCTTAGCCCTTTCAAATTCTTTTTCTGATACCCCAATTGCTGCAGCAACTCGAAGTCTCCCAAGACTATCTTTATTGGCATTAGGAAATGTAATAGTTTTTAAAATATCCTTAATGGTAATTAAACCCTTTATTTCTCCTTCCGCATTAACAATCGGTAATTTTTCGATTCTATTTTTATGGAGAATTTTTTTGGCATCATCGATACTTGTCTGAGGCGAAGCTGTAACGAGTTTCTCTTTAGCCGTCATCACATCTTTAACTTTTTGATCAAAATTTGATTCAAATTGCAAATCACGATTTGTTAGAATACCGACTAGTTTTTTATGTTTATCGACAACTAAAACACCGGTTATTTTTTTTTGATTTTTTAAATCCATCACGTATCTTAAGCTCATGTCTTCATCAACACTCACTGGATTTAATATCATTCCGGCTTCGAATTTTTTTACTTTTTCAACTTCTTCGGCCTGTCTATAAGGATTTAAATTTTTGTGAATAACCCCGATTCCTCCCTCCTCAGCTAAAACAATTGCAGAAGGGGCTTCAGTCACTGTATCCATCGCGGCTGAGACAATAGGAATTCTTAATTTAATATTTTTTGAAAAATATGACTCTGTTTCAGTTTCATGAGGCAAGACTTCTGAAAAACCTGGCTTGATTAATACGTCGTCATAAGTGAGAAATTTTTCTTTAGCAATCTTTGCCATAGAATTCTTCCTTAATATTAAAACATCAATGCAAAAAAACTAAATAGAATTTAATTTTTCTAAAAGCTTTTCTGTTTCGTTTGTTTTTTTATAGATATTTTCTTCAATTACTTTTTGATTTTGTACTGGTTCAACTTCAGGCTCAACAGAAGCAGGGACGCGGTGACTTGCACTTGATGCCTCTTTCTTCTTTTGACCAAAAATCTCTACAACTAACTTTGAAGACATGACTTTATCCTCAGCTTTATTGACATGAGAATAATGGAGTTTTTCTTTCTTGATAAGCTTTTTTTCTGATTTATTTGTTAATTTTTTCTCAAGAATATCTTTTTTATATTCTTCTAATGCTGTATTTTCAATCTCAAGCACTGTGCCTTTTTTTTCAATGACATCTTTTGTATGATGAGAATCTTGCGTCGAAACAGAAGCAATTTTTCTATCATGTTTCTCATCGTCTTTTTTTAAATGTTCCAGTGATTTAGAATCGAGTGGCTTCACCCCTTCAAATAAAGATAAAACACTTTTAAATGTACTGGCACCTACAGGCGTAGGATTTCGAGGAGCCCCTTGGTCATAATAATTATCTATATAAGAAAAATTTCCTTCTGAAACACTGACTGCTAATTCTTTAGTTTGATAGTTCTTCAAATCCATCATACCACTTATCACCATTAACTGTGTTTTTGCTTTTGAAGTATCATAGGTCAAAATCGCTTCTCCCCCATCATGAACGATCAATGCATTGGCTGTCTCAATTTGAAATTTTTCTACTTTATTCAAAGACTGAACCCAAACATCACCACTTCTTAGCTTGATATTTTTATGTTCAACAACCACCGAAGTTTCTTTTCCTAGAATATAGCGATGATCAAAATTATCTGTAATAACTAATTGTCCCTTATGATCAACAACCACTTCCACACCTTCATAAATAATGTCGCCTTTTTTGATTTCTTTTGTCGCGCCATCATAGGCCATAAAGCTAGTGCCCTTGATCGACTCAACTCGACCAATCGCTAATTCTTTAGCCGAGACACTGAAACTTAATAACAATGTTAAAATCATCATTTTTTTATTCATGTGTTTTCTCTTCTATTTTTTCATAATAACTTGATAATATTTTCCATTCTTTGGTATTTCGATATCGCTTTCTAAATTCTTCAACAGTCGTGAAGAATTTTTCTTTTTCTCCAAGTTTTAAATGAGTTAAAGCTATCCACAACTTGGCACTACGATAATATGGAGAATTTGGATGCTTTTTCATTAATGCTTCTAGATGACTAATTGTCCAATCATGATGCATTCCACTTTCAAAAGAAGCGACACCTGCTCTAAAATAAAACTCATCATTTAAGCCATTAAAAGTTGGATAATGCTCAATAAGTTGCGTATAAAATTGAGCTGCCTTTTCATAATTTTTTTCTTTGAATTCTTTGTCTGCAATTTTTTTCATATCGTCCGCATGCCATTTATAGGTTGCAAACTCGACAAAATCTTTTCCAGATACAACTGGTTTTTCAGAAGGTTTGGCATGTACACTCGCCACTTCTCTTTTCACTTCATGGCCATGATCTTCAGCTTTTGCTACCGCATGAGAGTCACTTGCTGCATGACCAGAATTGGCTAAAGGATTGTGCTTATATTTTTGAAGCTCAAACTCAAGACGCTTTACTTCCATTTTCAATTCGCGGTTTTCTTTGGCCAATTTTAATGAAACTTGTTCATAATTATTGATTGCATGTGCTTTTGCTTCTAGTTTTTTGAAATCAAAGCCGCAAGATGGCAATAATGGTAAAAAGGCTAATATAAAAACATTTTTAGGCCGTATAAAATTTCTCATAAACATCCTCTCGAATTGAATACTCCGCAAAACCTTTCGGCGATTTGCTAAAAAAATTAAATAAATATTCCCGATAAAATGCGTCAAAGTTTTTAGTAGAAGTTATACAACTAAATCATTAAAATAAATGAAACAAAAAAGGATAAATCCATGAGTGTTTTGGTCAGATATTTTCTTGTTTTTTTGTCTTTAGTAGCTTTTGCCAATGAGCCTATTCCAAATAGATTAGTCGAAGTTGGAATTAATCAAATAAAAATAAATGAAGAATCCTTTATTGCTTTAAGTTTCCAAAATCATCCAGGCTGGCATAGTTATTGGATAAATCCAGGTGATGCTGGCCTACCTATTAAATCTCAATTTTTTGATAAAGAAAAGGAAGTTGCTTTTTCTATCGTAGAATGGCCTAAGCCAAAACGATTCATCGAAAATGGTGATCAATGGGCCTTTGGTTATGAAAATTCTTATACCTTATTTTATAAATCTAAGAAAAAATTAGTTTCAAATAAGCCAATTACTGTAAAAACTCAATGGCTTATTTGTAAACATATTTGTGTTCCCGGAAAGCTTGAAGGAAATTTCACATTAAATGAAAGTGGTATGCTTACTTCAAGCAGTGATTTTACTCTATCAATTCAAAATGCTGAACTTGAAAATCGCTTTAATCAATTACCCAAAATGGGAAGATGGCCTAGTTATTTAGAAATGAGCTTAAATCAAGGAAGCGAGGAAAATACTTTGACTCTCGATGTTTCCTTAAAAAATAATTTAAATAAATCTGTTAACCCAGAAGAAAATTTAGTTTATCTATATCCTCTAAGTCCCCTTGACTTTGAACATGAAAAAATCGGAACAAAGGATCAAAGTATTTATGCCCAAACTAAGATACTTTGGGATGGAGAATATAGCGAGCCTAAGGAACCTTTAAATAAAGATGGTAAATTTAAAATCAAAAAGAAAATTAAGTTTTTATTTAATGATCCCATTTCGAATAACTTTTACATCCTTGAAAAAACATTCGAAAAATATAACACCAATGTAGTCACTTTTAATGCAGAACCATTAAATCAAAAAAAAAATGAAATAAGTAACGTTTTAAAAACTGAATCAAAAGGAAATGAAAGTTTGTTCTACTACATGCTGCTGGCCTTTTTGGGTGGCTTCATCTTAAATTTTATGCCGTGTGTACTGCCAGTCATCTCCTTAAAACTTTTTGGATTAATCAAAATTCAAAATGAAAGTAAGTCTAAAATCATTCGTCATAATTTATTTTACACATTAGGTATTCAATTTACTTTCCTACTTTTAAGTCTTGCCATTTTATTATTTAAACAAACAGGAAGCGTTGTTGGATGGGGGTTTCAATTGCAATCTCCATTATTTGTGTCACTTATGATTATCCTATTATTTATTTTCACTCTTAATCTTTTTGGACTATTTGAGTTTCATACTCCAGGGGGAAAGCACTTAGGCAATATTCAAACCAATGATAGCTTCTTAGGAGATTTTCTAAGTGGAATCATGGCCACTATTTTATCCACTCCATGTTCAGCTCCTTTTTTAGGTACTGCGCTTACCTTTGCCTTTACATCGAGTAGTTTTACTATTTTATGGGTGTTTCAGATGATTGGGCTAGGCCTTGCTCTACCGTTTATTGTCACCGCTATTTTTCCAAGTATCGTTTACTTTTTTCCAAAACCTGGAAATTGGATGAATTTATTAAAAAAAATAATGGGACTTACGATTTTATTAACTGTGATCTGGTTATTAGATGTCTATAATGATTTAGTTGGTGGACAAAATCATCTCATAAAAATGTTAACAATTTTAACTGTTTTATTTTTCTCTTTTTATTTAAATCGAAAGCAAAAATTTTTAAAACCTATTTTGTGGCTTAGTTCAATTTTATTATTTGTTAATTTATCAAGTACTCCGATTGTCGAAAGTTTAGATTCAGAAACCTCTTTGATTAAAGATAAAAAATCAAAAGGTTTAAATTGGACTCCTTGGACCTTAGATAAAATGCAACAACTTCAAAAGGAAAAGCAATTAACCTTCATCGATTTTACAGCTAAATGGTGCTTCACTTGTAAGGTGAATGAAAAAGTGGTTATAGACACGCTTTCTTTTAAGCAATTAGTAGATAAGTATAAAATTCAATTAGTAATTGCTGACTGGACCAAAAGAGATGAAAAAATTGGGAAATTTCTAGAGAGTCAAAACTTAGTTGGCGTTCCTGCTTATTTTATTATCAATAAAAAAGGTGAATTAATTTTTCTTGGTGAAACACTCACTCTTTCAAAAATTGAAACAGCGATTAATCAATAGTTTTACCCATTCGATAAAACTGAGGCTTGAATTCATTTTCAAAAATAGGGGTTCTAACTGATAGCCAAATAAAGAAGGCTTTACCTTTGATTGCTTCCAATGGGACCAGGCCCCAAAATCGTGAGTCCATGGAGAAATCCCGGTTATCGCCTAATACAAAATAAAAATTTTTGGGAATTTTCATTTTTATCAAATTATCTTTTGGTGTTTCAAAATATGACAATTGTATATTAAATCTTTTTCCATGGTGATCAACATTAAAAAAGTTCATATCAAGATCTTGAAACTTCTTATCCACTAATAAACCATTTCCATCCACTGGAACTGTTTTGAGCTTTTTACCATTTAAAAAAACTTCTTTATTTTTAATTTCAACTTCATCACCTGGTATAGCTATTACTCTTTTTATAAAATTCAATGAAGGATCTTTGGGATATTTAAATACAATCACATCTCCAAATTTAGGACCAGAGAATGAAGCTAAATAAATTGGTTTAAACCATTCAGAAAATGGAACTTTAATTCCATAAGAAGTCTTATTCACCAAAATAAAATCACCTAATTCAAGTGTCGGCAACATCGAGCCTGAAGGAATGTGAAAAGGCTCGAATAAAGTCGTTCTCACGATCAACAATATAAAAACAATCAATGAAATACTTTTTAATTCTTTTTTTATTTTCTCTTTAGACCAAAATCTTGGTTTTTGTTGATTCTCCATTAGCTATTTGAAACATTTAATTGAAATTTTTTAGTACTTTTTGAAATACTCGCTGCTGTGTTAAACATGATGGGACGATTTACATTTCCATGTCCAAACTCACTTGACTTATAAACTGGAATTTTCATACTTAAAGCAAACCTCATCAAAGAAAACTCCACAAAACTAGCTCCATTTTTTTCGTTGCCATCAGAAAAATCACCCAGGATAACTGCTTTAGCCCCTTTAAAAACATCCGCATTTTTTAAATGGTCTAGCATCCTATCAATTTTATAACCTCTCTCTCCAATATCCTCTAATAAAATAATTTTTCCTTTTCCACTAAAACTCCATGGGGTTCCTATAGTATGAGTCAGAGTGCAAAGATTTCCACCTCCGACGACTCCAGTAACTTTAGAACATTTAATCGCCTCATCATTCAATGGAATTAGATCATAAACTGAAACTTTTTCTTTTTTAGTAATTATCTTTAGCGTTTCTAAAAGTGATTTTTTATCAAGATCTTTTTTTGAAAAACTTGAAATGGTTGGAGCATGTAAAGTTTTCCATTTCCACTTCTGATTTAAAAAAGTATGCAGACTGGTTATGTCACTATAGCCAACTAATAGCTTTTCTTTTTTAGGTTTCTTCATTTTTAAAAGTTCGGGAATCAATCTAGCACTTCCATACCCTCCACGTAAGCACCACATTAAATCAGAATCAGTTTTTAAAAGTGCTCTTTTAAAATCTTCCACTCTGGCATAATCTTCATCTGAATGAAATGGGTGAAAAACCTCAAAATCAATAAAAGTTCTAGTCTTTAAATGATGCTTCTTCAAATGTTCGAATGCGTGAATCAGATCCATGGGATCTGAAAAGCTTGCTGGAGCAATAATATCCACGATTGTTTCTTTCACTTTTTGTTTAGCCATAATTCCTCTGCTTCATGAATGATTTTTTCTTTATTATATAACTGATTGATAAATTTTTCGGGAATATTATTGACTCCAAAATACGTCCCAGCAAGTTGTCCATAAACGGCCCCAACGGTATCAGTGTCATCACCGATATTCACCCCTAAAATTAATCCGTCTAAAAAGTTTTTTGAATGATAAAATAAATATAAGGCCGATTCTAAAGTTTCAAATGCATTTCCTGCACCTGAAATTTCCTCATAAGACTTCTTTAAAAAATCACCTCGCAGGAGAACTTCTAGCCTTGTTTTTAGCGGATGATCAAAATGAGTAAATTTAAAAATCTCTTCTTTACTTTTTCCTTCTAAGATAAAATAGAGAACATAATTTAATATCACACTTGCTTCAATACACTCTTGTGGCCCATGTGTTAATTTAGTCATTAAAATCGCATTATCTCTCGATTCTTTTAGTGAAGATTGAAAAAATAAATTGATAGGCAAAAGACGCATAATCGCACCATTACTAGGTGGATCAGTTTCAACTCCAGAAAAAGCTTGATTGTTTTTTTGAAATCTCATCAGCGCACTTTTAGTTGTATTGCCAATATCAAAACAGACACCTGTAGGTGACATGTATCCATTTTGCCACCAAGAATAAAAACCTTTCATGATTTTTTTAGGTTCAAGTTTTCTATATTTATTTAAATTTTCTGACAGAATCAGTGAAAGAATTGTATCATCTGTCCACATTCCTTTTTCAAGTTGAAATGGGCCTCCACTTTGAAACTCAGAGACAAACTCGTAGCTTCCTCTTTTTAAAAATTCAACCGGAGCACCAAGCGCATCACCTACTGCCAAACCTAAAAAACCACCCAAATAATTTTCTTGCTTGTTTTTCATCGGAATCAAGAATCGATTTCAAAGCGAGAAGGACTTCTCATGATTTTCGTTATCACTTCTCTAGACTCTTTATTTTCAAAGAGAACTTCATACACACCATTAAATATTTGTGCTCTTATATCATATCTCTCAATAATTAAATGAACTGCTTTTGAAGTTTTATAACCTTCGACAACAGAACGTTGCGACTTAATAATTTCTTCTGGATTTCGTCCTTTAGCAATTTCTAATCCAAAAGTTTTATTTCTAGAAAGATCACCTGTCGTAGTGAGGATGAGATCTCCCATTCCCGATAGACCATAAAATGTCTCAGGTCTAGCATTATAGACTTGCCCAAATCTTAACATCTCAGCAATTCCTCTCGTAATCATCGCGGCCCGAGTATTGTGATTAAAACCTAACCCTTCAATGATACCACCAGCAATGGCCAACACGTTTTTTAAAGCTCCTCCAAGTAACACACCTTTTACATCATACGAAGCTAACACTTTAAAATAATCTGTATTCATCATTGGAATGACCATTTCCAATACTTTTTTAGATCTGCCGGCGAGAGTCACTAATGTAATTTGTTCTTTCATAATTTCATGAGCAAAACTTGGACCTGATAAAAATAAAAAATTCTCTTTAAATAAAGGATATGTATCAAAAAACAAATCATCTGATAATTCTAATGTTTCTGGATCAATCCCTTTAGATAATGAAACGATCGGAATTCTTTTTATTAAATAACCTAAGAAACGATCATAATTTTCTTTAAAATATTCTGATATACCATTTGTTGGTAGAGCAGAAACAATCAACTCAATATCTTCTGTTTGATGTAAATCAACTTCATCCCAAGTTAAAGCGGCATCGATATTACTCGCTATTTTCATTCCAGGTAAATAGACTGAATTCTCACCTGATTTAATCGCATCATAAACATCTTTTGAACGGACTTTTAAGATAACTTTATCAAAGTTTGAAGCTAGTACTTGTGCGATTGAAGTTCCAAATGCTCCAGCACCAATAACTAGTGCAATTTTGTATTTCTTCATAATGCAATTAATCCTTTCACGCCACTTACTTTACGATAAATGATAATGATCTCTTCACTAGTATGGAATTTTTTCTTAGCATTAACGCTGACATAGTTGCCATTTTTTGAAGGTCTTTGTTCTACTTCTAATTCTTCTAAGTGGACTAAAACCAAATCTATTTCTGAAATAGGTACGATAAACTTAAACAAATACTCAGTTGGAAACTCAACTGTTTCATCTAAAACTAATTTCAATTTCCAAAGTCTTTCACCCATTAAATCCGACATCAAAACTCCAAAACATCCGTTTTAAAATTTCTGGCAATTCTTAAGATATCCATTACTTCTCTTGCACAAGCATCTCCTGATTCTCTCATGGTGACATAATCACTTATTTCTTGAACTTCAGGGCTGGCATTTGGAACAGTGGCCGAAAACCCAGCTTTTTTTAATAAAGGAATATCAATAAATTCATCTCCCATATAGAGAATCTCTTCATCGTTAAATCCCATTTTTTTTATTTCATTAAAGGCCGATCGCTTATCTTCATTACCTAAAAAAACAAAATCTAATTTCAAGTTATCAATAAAACGTTTTCTTAAATTAGGACCATCACCGCCTGAAATAATTCCAACCTTGATTCCATTTCTTTGAAGAAATTTCATCATGTAACCGTCATGGGCATGGGTGGTTCGATTAAATCCAATGGCATCTCCATCCCAAGTGATTCCACCATCTGTTAAGATTCCATCAATATCAAAGGCGACAACTTTAATTTTTAAAAGTTTATGCTTAAACTCTTCTGCTAGGTCATACAATGCTTTTTTCTGATCTACTACTCTGGCCATTATACTACCTCATAAATTCTTAGTAATTTTTCGACTGTGCTTTTTATTGAATCAAGCGGTAAAGACGTCGCTGAATCTGAAAGAGCATTTTTTGGATCAGGATGAGTTTCCATAAAAATCCCATCACAGCCAGAAGCGACTGCTGCTTGAGCTAAAACTAAAATTTGATCTCTTTTGCCACCTGTCTGAGTTCCAAGTCCACCTGGTCTCTGCACACAATGAGTCGCATCGTGAACTGTTTTGACTCCAAAACTTTTCATGATTTGAAAAGAGGCCATATCAACAATTAAATTATTGTATCCAAAACTTGATCCTCTTTCTGTTAACAAGATTTGATCCTTTGGAATAATCGTGTGAGCTTTATCCACAATATTTTTAGTTTCTTCTGGTGATAAAAATTGTCCTTTTTTAACTTTTAGGATTCGATTATATTTTTTACAGGCCAAAGCTCCGGCTGCAATCATATCTGTTTGCCGGCATAAAAATGCAGGGACCTGTAATACATCAACCACTTCAGCTAATTTCATCGCTTGAGTAGACTCGTGAAAATCTGTTAATACAGGAATTCCAAATTTAGTTTTTACTTTTTCTAAAATTCTCATCCCTTCATCGATACCAGGTCCTCGATAAGAGTTGATGCTTGTACGATTGGCCTTATCAAAACTTCCCTTGAAAGTTAAAGTCATTTGAGATTCGAATGTTTTCAAATCATTCATCAAACGATCTGCAATACTCATTGCTAAATCTTCTGATTCTAATACACATGGTCCTATATAAAAGTTAAACTTTGATTTTTTCATATCTAATTACCTACACTATTAATTTCGTTTTGATTTATCAGATGCTTCAATGAAGCTCTTAAATAAAGGATGTGGTGAGAATGGTTTTGACTTAAATTCCGGATGAAATTGACAAGCAATAAAATACGGATGATCTGAAAGCTCAATGACTTCGACTAAATTTAAATCTTTATTAAAACCAGAAATGATCATTCCCTTTTCGGTTAATTTACTAAGATACATATTATTGACTTCTAAGCGATGACGGTGTCTCTCCGTGATCTTTTCTTGAGAATAAACTTTAAAGGCCAAACTTCCTTTTTCTAAGTGGCAATCATACGAACCAAGTCGCATATTTCCACCTTTTCTTCCTTCTTTCGTTTGTCCATCCATATAATGAATTAAATGCTCACCACCTGATTCAAATTCTTCGCTGGTTGCCCTATCAATTGCACAAACGTTTCTTGCAAATTCAATAACCGATAATTGCAGGCCTAAACAAATTCCAAACATCGGAATTTTTTTTGTTCTAGCATATTGAATCGCCTTAATCTTCCCTTCAGTTCCTCTAGAACCAAAGCCACCAGGAATCAAAATACCTTGAACATTTTTGAAAACTTGATCAAGCTGTTCATTTTTTTCCAATTGTTCAGAGTCGATATACTCTGGAATAAATTTTAATTGCAAAGAAATAGCCGCATGATTTAGAGCTTCGTCTAGTGACTTATAAGATTCAACTAAGTCAGTGTATTTTCCAACGATTCCAATTTTTACTTCCCTCAATGGATGAGTAAAATTATAGACAACTTTTTCTAAATCACCCACTTTTGGTTCAGGGGCCCAAATACCCAGCAAGCTTGCGACTCGCTCATCTAGACCTTGATCGTGGAAAGAAAGTGGAACTTTATAAATCGAATCTAGATCGATTGAAGTGAAAACATTTTTCGAACTAACATTACAAAATCGAGAAATTTTTTCTAAAGTTTCTTCATCAACATTACGATCACTTCGACAAATAATTATCTGAGGCGAAATACCTTGGCTCATTAATTCTTTGACCGAGTGTTGAGCTGGCTTTGATTTCAATTCTCCTGCCGCTGCGATATATGGCAACAATACTAGATGAACAAATAAAACATTTTCAGCACCTTCATCTAAAGAGATTTGACGAATAGATTCAATAAAAGGAAGTGATTCAATATCACCAACAGTTCCACCAATTTCTCCTATTAATAAATCGGCTCCTTCAGCCGCTTTGTAAATTCTGCGTTTAATTTCATCGGTAATATGTGGAACAACTTGTACCGTTTTCCCTAAATACTTTCCTTCTCTTTCGTTTTCAATAACCTGCAAATAAATTTGCCCAGTGGTGAAATTACTTGTTCGATTCAAAGTCAGTGAAGTAAATCGTTCATAGTGCCCTAAATCTAAATCTGTTTCAGCTCCATCATCAGTTACAAAAACTTCACCATGTTGAGTTGGGCTCATCGTACCTGGATCAACATTTATATATGGATCCATTTTAAGCATCGAAATTTTAATTCCTCTTCGCTCAAGAAGACTGGCAAGACTTGCTGCTGCTAATCCTTTACCTAAAGAGCTAGCTACACCACCAGTAATAAAAATAAATTTTTTATGTTTTTTTGTTTCGACCATATTATTCCTTAATTGTTTTTTTTAATTGCTCTTCCACTCTTTTAACATCTTCAGGTGAATCAACTCCAATTAACGTTGCCTTAGTTTCAATGGCTCCAAACTTAAATCCATTTTCTAGGGCTCGAAGCTGTTCTAATTTCTCTAAGTTTTCAAGTCTAGATTCATCTAATTTCGCAAACTGAAGAAGGGCATTGGGCCGATAAGAGTAAACTCCAATATGATGGAACCAATAGTTTTCAAAAGTTTCATCTTTGACATCTCTTTTAAAAGGAATAGGTGCACGTGAAAAATAATAGACTTCTCCACTCTTTTCATTCATCACAACTTTCACTTTATTATGATCAAAAAAATCACCAGAAAACTCTCCATATCGCTTAACCATCGTGGCTATATCGACTTTCGCATTCAAGTGGTACTTTATTAAAGGGATCAAATCATCTTTGGTTAAAAGAGGCTCATCTCCTTGAACATTAATTATCAAATCATACTTTTTTAAATCTAAAAATTTTCTTCGAAAGGCCAATTCAATTCTTAGTGTTCCTGAATTAACATCGTCATCGACTCTGATGACTTTATCTGAAATTTCTTTCACATGGTTTTCAATACGTTCATCGTCTGTCACCACATAAGCATCGGTCTCAAAATCATTCGACTGAAATTGCATGTTTTTCAAAACACGATGGATCATCGAGGTTCCTAAGAGGGGGCAAAGAGGCTTTCCAAGAAAACGAGAGGACTGATAACGGGCAGGAATTAAGATGAGTATGCTATTTTTACTCACTTTATTTAAACTCCTAATTGGGTCTATAATTAAAGTATCATTATAGAGGAGATGAATAGAAATGGCCCGTATTGTTTTAGTCTTATTGATCATTTTGATCAACATTACAGCCCTTGCCGCAGAAGATTATAATCGAACAGTCATAAATGACCCAGCAATCAGTCGCCGCTGTGAGTTATTGGTGGAAAAAAGAAATGATAAACTCTTTCATAAGCAAAAACTTATGGGGTTAATTGAACGTAATAAACATTTGCAAAAAATATGTCCTGAAAACAAAAAATCTGTGAAGCGAAAACTAGAAATAAATCTTGGTCATCTTGAGCATGAATTGACCCTAACTCTCACCCAAATTCAGTTTCATGAAGAAAATATCATTCGAAAGGGATGTCCTGGTATTACTTTGTAAAATTTAGCTTTTCAGTCCACTTTTTCCTTTTTATCATATTTAAACAATTATGTTTTAAGGAAGAAAATGGAAAAAAGAATTTTTCAACTATTCACAATTTGTTTTTTCAGCTTAATCCCCTCTTTGCATACTTATTCGGCCGATGAAATAACTGATCTTTCAGATTTATCTGAAGAAACCCAAGTTCTCGATGCCCCTAAAGTAGATGCCACCACAGAATTACCTTCAAAAAATGCTCAAAACTCTGAAGCTGAATCTGATTCTAGTTTTAAAAAAAATGCCAAAGTTTTAAGTGAAGAAGATCTTCTAAAAGTTGAAAAGAAGAAAGTTGACGTTGTTAAATCCGATAAAATTTCAGAATCAGATATCTATATCCAAGATGCTGAAAAATATCGAGTAGATGAAAATTTCAAAACTTTAAAACTAAATGATGTCATTGAACAAGGGCTTAGAAAAAATTATAACTTTGAAATTTCAGCTAAAAAATTTGAATTAGCAAAATTACAATTTGAAAGTAGCCACGATGCTTTTTGGTATCCAAATATTAAATTGCAATTAAGCACGAGTACTCAAAGTTTAAGCACCATTCGTTCATCGGATAGAACTCCCTCGAGTCCTTATTCTAAAATTCCCAATGGGACATTTGGTCTTAGTTTAGGTGACTATACTGTTTTCAATTGGGGTAAAGACTTCTCTATCTTTTTAAATTCAAAAATGACTTTTGAAAGAGAGAAAAATAAATTAGATGAGGAGAAAAGAGAATTAAAGCTTTCTTTAATTCAAAATTTCTTTGAATTAATGTACAAAAAAAATCTCGAAAAAATTCAGCAAGAAAAGCTCCGACAAGTTTCTTTTGTCTATCGCTTAAGTAAAGAAAAAATCACCATCGGTAAAACTTCAAAGCAAGATTATTATCAAGCCCGAAGCTCTTATCTAGAAGCGCAAAACAGCTATCATCAAGCAAAGATTGATACAGATGAACTAGATTCTCAAATGACCTATTTAATTGCTGATCCACCAACTTTAAAATACACACTGATAGAGAAACTTGATTACAAAAGAATTAAAATTTCTCTTGAAGAATCACTGGAATTAACTCAAAGAAATAATCCGACCCTTTTAAATAATCAAGTTGCTCTTGAAAATTATCAAAGATCATACGAAGTCGCCTTGAAAGAAAATCTTCCACTCCCAAAACTTTCTATGAACTTAGGGGCCTACAATAAATATTTTGGACCAAGTTCTAATAGAACGATTTACGACACATATGGTGGAAGTGGAAAAGTTGATTTGGTTGCAAGTATCAATGCGACTTGGGATATTATTGGTGAAGATGGCTTTTTTAATTCGAGAAAAACTGCTATTGCCCGTATGAATAAAGAAATATCACAATTTGAAAAAGATAAAAATATTGCATTCTTAAAATCCACTGTTCGAGAAACTTATAAAAACATTCTTTCACTGCAAAACCAAATGCTTATTTTAGATGCAAGAATGGTAAGTGTTCAAAAAGCATTTGATACTATCTTGGATAACTATCTTAACAATCGAGTCAGATATTACGAGTACAGCATGGCCCATGACGATTTAATCAGTACCAAGATCCTCGCTGAAACAGTCAAATTTGAACACTTGAAAGAAAAATTAAATCTAGCCAAACTTATGGGCGTAGAAGATTTTTCAGGGGAAAACTTTGAACATTTAGCAGTTAAGGCTCGGGAGTCAAAATGAATAAATTAATACAATTCACATTTCTTATTTCGTTTTGCGTATTTCAACCGTTAATGGCCCAAGAAAATTTTGAATTAAATCGCGAGGTCGGCTTCATTCCGAAATTTGATTCGCGATATAATTTAGGTGTGACTTTTAAGCCAAGTATGACCAAAACTAATCAAGTTATTGGAATAGATGGAAGCTACTCTTCAAAATTTTCTGATGGTTATTGGCTAAATTATGAAGGGGCGATTTTTCAAACGCAATTTTCTGCAGTGACAAAAAACAATGCTTTGGCCACTTCAAAGACTGATAGTCAGCTCGCTGATGCCAAAGCTTCCCATGTTTATTTTGGTGTGGGGTTATCGGTTCACTCAGAACTTTTAGTTCATATAATCCCATTCAAAAATATTTATGAAATAAGCTCTGCGGCACTCACTTACAATATGTTTAAATACACTGATGGAAACAAAACTTTTTTAGGGCCAGGGCTAAAAGCAAAATACGGTGTCCATAAAAAACTTAATGATTATGTTTCCATTGGCGGTAATTTTATCTATAATCTGTCCGTTGTTAAAAGGGGTGAAGATAATAGCAATGAAACGTCTTCAGCTCGCTCTTTAACACTTTCCTACTTGTCGATTGGTTTTGATGTGAATTTTTATCTCTAACTTGATATTTCATTTTTCAAGGAGATTCTATGATTCCCCGTTACGAAGTAAAAGAAGTTTCTCAAATTTGGAGTGAGCAAAATAAATTTCGATGCTTTTTAGAAATTGAATTGCAACTTCTTTCTGCTTTAGAAGAACAGGGAAGTATTCCTAAAGGAATCAGTCAAAAAATTCGCACCAATGTACAAATTAAACCTGATAGAATTAATGAAATAGAATTAGTAACCAGACATGATGTCATTGCATTTTGTACTTCTATTACTGAGCAGCTTCCAATTGAAATCGGAAAATATTTTCATTTTGGTGTCACCAGCTCAGATATCATCGACAGTGCACTTACTTTGCAAATTAAAGAATCTTTGACATTAACTCTTAAATCCTTAGATCAGTTTCTCGCTCAATTATTTAATTTGGCCGAAACACATCAAAAAACAATTTGTATTGGAAGAAGTCATGGAATTTTTGCTGAACCAATGAGTTTTGGACAAAAACTTTTAGGTCATTATGCTGAATTTGCCAGAAGAAAAAAAGAACTAGAAGACTTTTATCATAATGAACTCACGCTTATGCTTTCTGGTGCCGTTGGAAACTACACTATTTTAAAGCCAGAAATAGAAGAAACTGTAGCAAAAAATCTAGGTTTAAAAGTGGAGACTGTTTCAACACAAGTCATTCCAAGAGATCGTATTGCAAGATTAATTTCTATTACAAGTCTTTTGGCCAATGCTTTTGAAAGACTTGCTGTTGAATTTCGTCATCTTCATCATTCAGATATCAATGAACTTTCTGAAGGCTTTCAAAAAGGTCAAAAAGGTTCATCGACTATGCCACATAAGAAAAATCCCATCAGTGCTGAAAATATCACCGGACTTTCTCGTTACCTACGAAGTCATCAAGTCATGGCCTTAGAAAATTCGATATTATGGCATGAAAGAGATATTTCTCATTCTAGTGCTGAAAGACTTTATCTTCCAGATCACTTTGGAATCCTAGTGTATATTTTAGATCGTTTTACCTCGACTTTAAAAAACATTGAGATAAATGTAGAAAATATGGAAAGCAAAGTTATGTCTATGGGACACTACTTATCTAGTTATTATCTTCATCAATGTATAGAAAAGATCAGCACGATAACTCGTGAAGAATTGTATGCCACGATTCAAAAAGTTTCGTTTCAAGAAGACGCCAGAAAAAGTCCAAAGGCTTTTCGACTGGCGCTAATTAATGAACTACAAAATCAAGGTCATCAATTAGATCTACCTGAAACCACTCCTGATGAAATCAGAAAGATTTACTTAAGTGGTGTAGCCAATTTATTTTCAAGGGTCAAAAAAGAATTCTTATAATAAATCAGGTCGATAATTTTTTATCTTCTCAACGATTTTTTTAACTTCCTGACTATCACTCACAGGTGCCACTAGCACCACTTGATCGTTAACAACCACAATATGATCATTCATATTGATGAGCCCGACAAAGTGCTTTGGTGCATAGATAATATTATGGGTAGAATTGATAAAGCATTCACCATCAGACTTAACTACTGTATTGGCCCTTTTTTCAGGTACAACACTTTTTAAAGCATCCCAAGAACCTAAATCATTCCAATCAAAAGTAGCAGGGACCACCATCACATTTTCTGATTTTTCCATTATGGCGTAGTCAATTGAATCTGAAGGAATTTTCTCATAGGCCACTTTCAATTTTGCTTCATCAGAAATCACTTTTTTTAATTCGCTATAATGGGAATAAATTTCAGGTGCATGAAGTTTAAATTCATTAAGTAAAACATTTATTGGGGCCACAAACATACCAGCATTCCAAAGATAGTTACCTGAACTCACATACTCTTTGGCCAATTCAAAATGTGGTTTTTCTTTAAAACGAGAAACTTTGAAAGCATCTCCATTAATCATGGCGCCTTTTTCAATATATCCAAATCCAGTGTGAGGAAAATGAGGAGTGATACCAATGGTCACTATGCATTTATCTTTAGAAGAAATCTCATCGGCCCTCTTCAATGTATCTCTAAATCCATTGCTATTTAAAATCACATGATCTGAAGGAACAATGGCTACGACAGAATTCTCATCGCATCCTAAGTGAATTAAATGAGCTAAAGACAACAAGATACATGGAGCAGTATTTCGCCCTGAAGGCTCAAAAATAATTCCGTGCTCTTTTCGAATAAATTCCTGACTTGCATTCAAGCATAAATCTTTTTGATTTTTTACTGTCACCACAAATCGATTTTCTTTTTCAATTAAACCATTAAATCTTTCACAAGTTTCGGCCAACAAAGTCTTGTCACTAAATAAACTTAAATATTGTTTCGGCTTTTTTTCGGTTGATTCTGGCCAAAAGCGAGTGCCCTTACCTCCGGCCATAATGAGGCAATAGAATTTTTTTTCAGACATATTCAATCCTTAAGGCATTTTGACGATATTATAGTCTTGACCAATGAATAGGGTCTTTTCTTTTGAAATATAAGACTTCGCTTCATCCATCGTGCTAAAAGCACCTAGACTCACACGATACCAAGTTCCCTTTCCTTTAATCTCAATTTGATTAATGATAGGATCATAACCTCTAGCTTTAAATCCTTCTGCAAAATCCTCAGCTTCTTTTAAAGAGCGATGGCTACCTAATTGAATTGTAAGCTTTCCGCTTAATTGATCTTCTTCAGTGGACATATTTTTATTAGCACCAGTAGTTGACTGCTTTGCTTCACCATGCCCATTTGTTGTTCCAAATTCAGCTGTAATTTTTTCTTGTAACTTCTGCTCAACTTCAGAATTTTCTAATTTATGAGCTTCTTGATTATCTTTGAGATTTTTTAAATCTTCTTCATTTCCAGAAAGCATCTCTACTACTTTCTTTTGATCTTCTGGAGTGACTCCGGCGATCCCTAAAGTGTAGTTTTTACCAATTTTTACACCTAGGACGAAGGAAGTTATCGCAATCAAAATCATAAAAACAAATATTAATGCGACTTCTTTTTTAGCAAATACATATAAACGAGTTTTTGAATCCATGATCTTATTTTATCCCCATGTCTAAATTTCTGCTACAAATTTTTTACCAATGGTAAACATTCTAAACCATTTACCTGACTTTTTCAGCAGAAAATTATCTATTTAGATCAATATTAAACTGGCCTCATTTATGCTTAATGCCCCTACAACAATTAAGGGGAGGAATTATGAACACAAAAAGAAGTATTGTGAGAAATCAAAAAGGTCAAGGGGTCATGGAGTACGTCATCATATCAAGTCTTGTGGGAATTATTTGCATCACTGCAGTTAAATCTTATGGGAAAGTCGTGAAAGAAAGAATTAATGATATGAAGGAGAAAATAACCAGAGAAATTAAAAACCAGTAAAAAATGAATCTAATACGATTTTTCATCTCATTTAGTTTAGTTATTTTGATTACTTTTCAAAGTCTCAAAATCTTTACCAAGTCGATTGAAAATTTTAATAACCGGTATGATCATCATGAAAAAATTACCAAAAAATCTTTGGAAAAATTTCAATCCGAATCAAGCAATCAATAATCAGAATGGACAAGCATCAATAGGATTTATGATGCTTGTCTTTATAATTATTCTCAATTTTATTTTTTTTACTTTGATCATCAGAACCAAGATCAAAGAAATGAAAAATCGAAACGATATTTACCAATGCTTTTTTGAATTTCATAATACTATTAAAGATTATACAGACAAAATTGAACTGGCCAACGTAGCAATTTCAGCATTGAATATTGCCAATATCATTTACAAATCACCACAAACTGAAATCGCCTTAAAAACAGCTCTTAATGCTCGTAAAATTTATCATGTTTCAATAATGAAAAAAGTAACAATCTCTCTCAACTGTTCACTTCCCACCCGGATTCAATTTGGCCATTATTGGCCCTATAAACTAGATCAATTCTTTTTATTAGAAGAGAACCTAGATAAAACGACCATTAAAAAGGAAGGCGAATGGAAAATATCAATTTCAAAGTATGTTGCCAAAGTCAGAAGAAGCTCTTTATTCCAAATAAAAATCACCATCAATTGGGACTCAAAGCTAAACATTCAAGCCATAGAAGAAAAAATTTAGGCTTTATAGAATTAGAAGTCACACTTTGGCTAAGTCTAATTCTTTTCATTATTTATCAGTATTTCTCTTTTTATCAATCGGGACGTTCAGTTCAAGAAGAATTAATTTCTAAATTCCAAAACAAAAAAGAGAGCAGAATATGAATCAAAAACCACAGGAAAACATTCAAATACAATTGAAAGATTACAAAAAAGAGATGAAACACTTACACTTAAAGTATCTTACACTTATCACCATTTTTATCTTTAGTTTCATCCTTCTTTCGCAGTCTTCGGAAAATGTGAGCGATGAAAGTAAGCCTAAAAGAATCAAAAATCCCAACACCATGACCATCAAGATAGCTGTCACCTCTTTGATTAACGAAGATGATACCCTTAAAAATGAATACATGATCGTGAATGAAAATCAGCAAAGAATTTTTGAAAAGGTAAAACTAATTAAAATTGAAAATATAAATGAAGAACAAAAATTAGTCACAATCGAAGTCAACAAAGTGCAAGGAAACAAATTCAAAGTTTCAAGTCAGACAAAATACTTTCTTCTTGAATTTATTCCATCAGGAAAAATAATTTCAAAAAAAGGAGCAAGCAATGAAATTTCATTTTAATATTCTACTTATCTTATCTATTTTTTCTCAAAATATTAGCTTTGGTGCTGAACTCATTATGATTCAATATCGAAGTCTTGATCAAAAAGAATTAATAAAAAATGTTTTAAAAAAGAATTTTTCATTTCCTGAATCAGTCTTCAATTATCAAATGCTAAATCAACTAGAGGCCTGTCCCAAAAAAGCCTTGGCCATTTTAGATCTATGTGAAAATAGTCAAAAACAAATCGAAATAAAAAGCATCGATCAAGATTTATTAAAAAAGTTCTATGGTGAAATGAGAATAAATTAAGAAAAGGTAGATTATGAAAAACTTACGAGAGCAGATAAAAAAAATCCACTTAACAAAAAGAGCAAGAACTCAATCAGTAAGTGGATTAATTAAAAAAAATTACTTAGCGTGGATAGCAAATTTTGGAGTTGTACCTTTATTTCTGTTAGCAGCTTTTCTTTTAGCTCCTGCACTTTTCTTCTTAGCAGCTCTTCTATTGCTTGTTACTCTTGTTCGTGAAACCATTTTTCAACTCCTATCAACTCTTAATCAGTTTATCTATTATTCAAAACTTAGAAGGTATTTTTTACCTATATCGGGCAGAAGTGTCAAAAGATTTTTATGTATTTTGACCAGTTTTTTTCTCTTTTCCCCTGTGAGCTTTGCAGAAAGTCCCTCCTCAGAGAGCCTAATTTTGACTCTTGGAGAGATAAAGAGTGTCGAACTGCAAAGAAATGAACGCTATTTCTATGCAAATAAAGAAATTATCAAAATCAAAGAAGACATGGCGCAGCAAAGGCTTTCAGTTCTGGCCAAGCAGACAGGGTCCACAGTTCTACATATTTATCAAAATAGAACTTTAAAAAAGAAGTGGTTTATCAAGGTCATTGACTCTAAGCGCACAGAGTTTCAACTTATGGAAGAACTTAAAAATCTTGCCTTAGAAACTAGTATCAGAGGTGAAAAAGTGGTCTTGAATGGAACAGTCCATCGCTATGAGGATTATTTAACAATTAGTGGTTATAAAAAAACTTACCCTAATAAGTTTTTATTAGAAAAGCTGAATTATTCAAATGAATTGAAAAAAGAAATAATCGCCAAGGCCTACCAACAACTCTTTAAACAAAATATTTACAGCGCAAAATGCTTCTTTGATCTATCTGATCTCTTTTGCAAAATCGATCCAGCTGAAATTAAAAATGAAAACTTTAAAGAGATGATCTCAAAGATGGATTTTGCTAAATTTCTCATAAACGAAGATTCTCAAAATCGCCAAAATTTTAAATTTAAAATAAAATTATTTCAAATTGAAAACTTACAAGCAGAAGAAGTCTCTTTTGGCCTAGAGCAATTAGATACCAACTTGAAAGAACTTATCTCATCTCCCCTAGCTGATATTATCTCAAAAAACTCCATCAAGTTAAAAAATGCCAATGTTAATCTATCGACTTTGGCAGAACCGACAATCATTTGTCAGTTAAATGAAAAAAGCGAATTTCAATTAGGAAATGAAAATCCATACAAGACTTCTGAAAGTCAAAGGGCCAAAATTGAATGGAAATTTTCAGGACTTAAAATTGAGTTTAAGATTCAAAAATACAATCAAGATTTGTATCTTGAATATCAAAGCGAACTAACTTCTCCTGGAAATGATCAAAGCATCAATGGCAGTAAGGGAAAATCCCAAATCAAACTGAATTTAAACTCACCCATTTTGCTTTTTCATGTCTCAATGAGAAATCAAACAATCGATCAACAATCAATGCCATTCATTGGAAAAATTCCAATTCTAGGGCATTTGTTTCAAGCGAAAAATAAAAGTCAAAACATGAAATCTCTTTATGCAATTGTTGAGGTATCTGAATATGCTTACTAATATCCCTCAAATGGTCAAATCTCATTTTGTTGAATTATTCAAATTATCATTGAAAAACAATCAAGAAGTTCAATTTGAAAGACTTATTCATCAAACACTTTATAACTTGCAAATCGAATCATATGACAATCGAGAAATAGAAAAACTAAAAGTGTGGTTTGATAATATCTATCATTTAAAATTCTTAGATATGTATTGCGAAACGATCTTTCAAGAAATCATTTTACATTCAGAAAGCTTAGGACAAATCATTTATCCAAACCAAGAGAAAAAAAGCTTTGAAATTAGTATAGAAAGTGAATACTGGGAATTAATCTTTGATGTTTTAGTTTTAAAAAATCAACTTGATTTTAATTATACTAATCCTTTTAATTCCTGTGATTTTAAAATAGGCCTTCAAAAATATCGACTCACTTTAATTCACTATTCTATAACAAGTAACAATCGATCAAAAATCTTTCTTCGAAAGTCTGTTAAAAACACTTTTAAAATAAATAACTATTTAAAAGATGATAGTCTCAGCTCTTTATTTGCTGATCTTTATAGCAACAAAAAAAATGTTATTATTGCCGGAAGTACCGGAAGCGGAAAGACAAGTTTTCTAGAATGCTTCATCAACGAACAAAAAACAGAAGAACACATCATAGTTTTAGAAGACACTCCGGAACTTAAAATTAGTAATCCACAGACAACTTACCTTGTAAGTCGTAATGAAAATAATAAAAGACTTAAAGATTATTGCGCTTATTCTATGCGATTAAGCCCAGATCGAATTGTGTTAGGAGAAATGAGGGCCGAAGAAATAATTAGTTATGTTTTGCTGATGAATACCGGACACAATGGAATGCTTTCTACGATACATGCTAATTCTTCTAAAGATGCAATCTCAAGAATGTGTTTGCTTTTTTCTTTATATAGTCAATCTGATCAGATCAAAAATGAGGATATCATGAAACTTCTCACACAAAACATTGATTACGTTGTTTATTTAAAAAATAAAGAGGTGGTCGAAATCATCCAGATTCTAGGTTGTCAGGGAAATCTCCCCATTTATGATGTGATTTACAATTCTAGCAATATTTGATGACCAATTTCTAAAACGGAATTTTTATTTTGATCATGAACTTTAAATGAGATTGAAACATTGGTCATATCAGCATAAACCGAAATAACATTTCTACTTTTTAACTTTGCATTTAGTTTTTCAACTAAAGAAGCATCACTTCCCAAATGTGAACCTACAAATGATAAAATGAGATCATTATTAGACTCTAAAATTGTTACGGCCTTGAGTTTTGATTCTGATTGTGAATCCATTTCGATCATTGTTCCTATGCTTTTGGGATTCAGACTCGAACCGACAAAAACCGGAATGTTTTTTCGCTTAGCTGGAAGCAATGTTCTTTTAAATAAAACCTTGGCCCCTAGTTCGGCCAGAGCTGTCGCCTCGTCAAAAGATAATTTGGAAATGTATCTTGTGTTTGAAACAATTCTTGGATCTGAAGTGGCAATACCTTCAACATCTGTCCAAATCTGAATAAGTTTCGCCTCTATTGCTTCGCCTAAAAGGGCCGCAGAATAATCAGAACCTTCTCGGCCAAGTGTGGTGGTTTGATTTAATAAATCTGAACCAATAAATCCTTGAGTTACAATAATCGCTTTAGGATCATTTAAAATATCGCCCAACTCTTTATTGACCGCTTCGAAGATCAAGTCAATCTGAGGTTCTGCACTTTTAAATTCAGAATTAGTTTTTATAACTTTTCTTGCATCAAAAAAAACGATCTTTCTTTCTGGTATCCTTAACTTTAAAAGATCAGAAAATATCAGAGAGGACATTCGCTCTCCCAAGCTATAAACTTGATCCATTGTTTTGTTATCGCATTTTTTCAAAGAAAAAATAAATTTAGATAAATCTCTTAACTCTGCATAAAGTACTTGCAGTTGATCTAAAGTGGCTTGGCTTGAAAATAGTTCCTTGGCAATTTGATCATGCTTTAATACTAATTCATTGATTACTTTTTCTAAAATACTCTCGTCACCGCTTTCTGAAGCTTTGGCCACTAACTCAAGTTGGTTGGTGGTATTATGAGTGGCACTGATAATAGTGACTTTAATTTCTGGATTACTCTCAATAATTTGAGAACATCTAAGCATCGCCTGCCCATCTTTTACGCTACTTCCACCAAATTTAGCGACGATCCATGAATTCATTTTATACCTTATGCTCTGGTAAGTTTTTTATGACTAGATCGAGAAGGAATTAATGCTTTGTCACCCATTCTTCTCTTTTTATCTTCTTCATAATCAGAAAAGTTACCATCGTAAAATACGACTTGATCACCTTCAAAGGCAATCATATGAGTCGCAATTCTATCCAAGAAAAATCGATCGTGGGAAATAACCACTGCACAACCAGCGTATTCCATCAAAGCTTCTTCAAGCGCTCTTAAAGTGTTTACATCGAGATCATTAGTTGGCTCATCGAGAAGTAATACGTTTCCTTCTTCTTTAAGCATGGTGGCCAAGTGAACGCGATTTTTTTCTCCACCAGAAAGTTCTTTAATTTTTTTCGATTGATCTTCACCTGAAAAATTAAAACGTGAAATATAGGCTCGAGCGTTTACATCACGTCCACCTAATTTCAATAAATCCAGTCCACCAGAAATGACTTCCATGATGGTTTTATCTTGATCAAGAGTTCTATCTTGATCGACGTATGATAATTTTACTGTTTCACCAATTTTAATATTTCCTGAAGTTGGCTTCTCTTTACCGGCAATCATTCTAAACAATGTTGTCTTACCAGCACCGTTTGGCCCGATGACTCCAACAATTCCCCCTGGAGGTAGTTTAAAATTTAAATGCTCATATAACAGTCTATCTCCATAAGCTTTAGACACTTCATCAAATTCAATAACCACATTACCAAGACGAGGTCCTGGCGGAATAAAGAGTTCGTTAGTTTCATTTCTAGCTTCAGATTGTTTTTGTTGTCTTTGTTCGTATTCTTTAATTCTAGCTTTAGATTTGGCCTGTCTTGCTTTTGGAGCTGAACGAATCCACTCTAGCTCTTCTTTCATGGATTTTTGTCTTTTCGATTCTTGCTTTTCTTCAATTGCTAATCGCTTAGCTTTGGTTTCTAACCAGTCTGTATAGTTTCCTTGGAAAGGAATTCCCACACCACGATCAAGTTCTAAAATCCAACCAGCTACATTATCTAAAAAGTAGCGATCGTGAGTTACTGCAATGACGGTTCCTTTATAATCTTTAAGATGTCGCTCTAACCACCAAACAGTTTCAGCATCTAAGTGGTTGGTTGGTTCATCTAATAATAAAATGTCTGGCTCTTGTAAAAGTAGTTTACATAAAGCAACTCTTCTTTTTTCTCCCCCTGAAAGCACTCCACATTTTTGATCAGAAGGTGGACAGTTCAATGAATCCATCGCTAAATCAAGTCTTGAATCAAGATCCCATGCATTTGTTGCATCTAATTTATCTTGAAGGTCTGCTTGTCTTGCATAAAGCTTATCCATCTCAGAATCAGAAAGTTCTTCTCCAAACTTTGCATTGACTTCATCAAATTCTTTTAAAAGATCTACGATATGCTGACATCCTTCAGCGACAACTTCTCTAACTGTTTTTTCTGGATCTAATCTTGGATCTTGCTCAAGATATCCTACTGAATAACCTTTTGATAAAGTGGTTTCACCAAGATGATCTTTATCAAGACCAGCCATAATTTTTAAAAGTGTCGACTTACCCGCACCGTTTAAACCTAAGACACCAATTTTGGCCCCTAGAAAATATGAAAGTGAAATGTCTTTTAAAACATGTTTTTGTTTGTAGACTTTACCCACTTTGTGCATTGAGTAAATTATTTGTTTGTCATTCTGATAAGACATCTTTTACCTCGCTAGATTTAGAGGCTTTAAGATACCTAAAAAGTTATTAATGTTCCATGAAAAATTGAAAAATTGAGGTTAAATACAGAAAATACGCTGGTAAAAAGATGAAGGTTAAAATCAAAAATTTCAAAAACTCTAAGCTTTTCTTAAATTGAATGATTTTTTCTTTGTATTGATACCAAAAACTATGGCGAATTTCTTCTATGTCTTCAATCTGAAAAACACCTGTTTTACGCCCTCTTTCAATGAATTTTTTAATAAATTCTAATAATTCATTGAGGTTTTGTAATTGATAAATATTTGATTCATTTAAGGCGACATTGAGGGGTGTTCCACATTCTAATAAACTGGTAAATAAGATCACTTTAAAGACATCATCTTCGATTGTTTTGAACTTCAATTTTCGCATTTTAAAACTTAAAAATATAAATAATAAAAAACCAAGAATCTGTAAGCTGAAAACCAACAAGTAGATGAATGATGATTGGCTAAAGTCAATGAGCCGGCTGGAAAAAAAGATGAACACCCAAGTGGCAAGCGAGATCATCACAAATTGAAAAACTCCATTTTTTAGTATCTGGAAAATTTCTTCTTCATGTTCTAAATCTCTTAAGAAATTCTTTTTGAAACTCTGAAAGTTTTTTTTAAAATGAATTCCTTTTTTTAATGTTTGCTCTTGAAGAATCATTAAAATTTGCGGATAGAATTTATAGCGATCGTCTAGGTTTAAACGAACAATTTCGCCAATAAAAATTTTTTCTTCATATAAAAACAATCTTTGCTTAAATGTCTTTCCGTAAAAATGAGGTATATACATCAATAATTTTAATTTCACGTTTTCATAAATAGTCAAAAAAACACAGAAGTGTTTACTTGGAATAACAGCAATCACAATCAAAGCTAGTGCAGCAAAATACATAAGGCCTCCTAAGCTTTTAAATTTCGATAATGGTTCAACTTTTGTCTTTAGAAAACACTGACAAAAGGGTATGATTTTCAGATATGAAACTAAGTCAAGATCAAGATTTGAAGCGTTTAAATGAGTCGATTACAGAATTGCAATCTATTTGTGCGGAACTTGATCCCTACTCTCCTATTGACTTAAAAATGAAAGAAAGATTAAAGAAATTTCATATCGTTGATTTTAGCGATCCTTTTCATCTTACCAATACGCTTATTTTACTATTAGAAGATGCCCTTGAATTAAAAGAAAGCTTGTCAATTAAACCCTTGACTCTTGAGAATGATTTTCATCTCAATAAGACCCCATGAACCTTCCCACTGTAGATCTTCATCCTGAAACTATTAAGCATTTAAAACTGGGACATTTTTGGGTGACGAAAGATAGCTTTACTGAAAAATTTCCAAAAAATGAATCTTTGCTAATCGGTCGTCACGGAAAAACCAAAGAAGTTTTTGGTTTATTTTTCCACGATCCTGAACATAAAGATGTTAAAGCGCGATTATTTACCACTGAAAATTTAAAGGACTATCCTAGTTCATTGCCAAATGAAATAAAACAAAGAATGGATCAGGCCATTATTAAGAGAATACAGCTAAAAATCGAAGAGCGAAGAGAAAATTATTATTTAATAAATAGTGAGAGTGATAAATTACCTGGGCTTTTGGTTTTAAAACTGAAAGATCAAATCTTAATTCAATACTATGCTTTTTATTGGAAGAAACATCAGCAACTTCTCATAGATAGTATCAATGAGATTTGGAAAAAATATTTTTCCTATCCTTTGAAAAACATTTGGATTCAAACTCGATCTCACAGTCAAAAAAAAGAGATTGAATCAATTAAAGGTGAAACTCAATCTGAATTTGTTTTAAAAGAATTTGATATCAATTATCTCGTTCGGATTGATCAATATTATGACCATGGTATTTATACCGATATGAGCGCCATTCGTTTTGAAATTGCTCAAAAAATAAAGCCGCAAACAAGCTTTTTAAATCTATTTAGCTATACAGGTGCCTACTCTTTAATGGCCTTAAAAGCTGGATGTCAAAATGTTGTTTCAGTAGATTTATCAAAAAAATATTTAGAATGGCTTGATAAAAATATCTCACTCAATAAAAATCTCAATCCAAATTTTCATCAGTCGCTTAATTTAAATGTAATGGACGCATTGATAAAATTAAAAGGACAAAATCAAAAATTTGATTATATCCTATGCGATCCGCCTAGTTTTTCTTCTGATGGAAAATCTAAAACTAGTGCTTTTTTGGCCTATGAAGAGATTTTTATTAAAATGCTTGAAATTTTATCTCCAAATGGAATCCTTTTTGTTTTTTTAAACACTCATCACATCGGATTCTCTAAATTTGAACAAAAATTAAAAAGTATTCTTTTGAACTCTCCTTTTCAAAATAATGTCACCATCGGAAAACGCTATCGACTAAAAGAAGATTGCGAAGGTCTTAAGGGATTTCCAGAAAGTGACTATTTGAAAGGTTTTCAAATTGAATTTATCAATAAAACCAAGGTAAAGGATAAGCCATGAACGGAGAACTATTGATACCTATTTTTTTAGGAGTCATTGGTATTTTACAGGGAACAATTAATAAAGAAGTTGCCGGCCATATTGGAGTCGCTCAAGCGACACTGATCACCAATCTCGTCACAGTTATAATGTGTACGGTTTTTTATTTTTTAGTGAAGCACTACCAAAGTTCCTTTCCTCCGATCTTTCATTTGAAATCACAATTTACGACTTATAAGTGGTGGTTTATTTTCCCTCCTATTTTTGGTTTTCTGATCGTTGCAGGAATGCCTTTTGCCTTTTCAAAACTTGGAGCTGTAAAAGTTACTGTTGGATTAATTGCCGCGCAAATGTTAACAAGCGTGGTTTGGGATTATTGGATTGAAGATATCACTTTAAATTTTTATAAAATATTGGGAATTATCTTTGCGCTATTAAGTATGGCAATGATCAGTCTTTCTAAAAGTCACTAGACTATCAGATAAAGAACTCCCCCAAAAGGAATTAAAAGCCATAGAGGAATTTTGCCCCAAAGAGTGAGCAAAAAACTTACTACTAAAAAAATCAATGCAAACTGAAAATGCTGAATGCTTAAAAAAAGTTTTAAGACTGTAACAAGTATGGGTCCAATGACTGCAGCGATTGCACCAAATATAAAATCTTGAATATTTTTATTCCCTTGGATTTTTTTTAAAAAGTAAGGAAACCAAGTCATCATATGAAAAAAGCTGGCCAAGAAAATTCCAACCGTGGCCACCACTGCCCCCCATATCCCATGAAGCTGATGACCTATATAGGTCGACGTGATGACAACAGGGCCTGGGCTCATTTGACCAAATGAAAGAGCAGATAAAAATTCACTCTCAGTTAACCATTGATACTTGGTGACCACGTCATATTTCAACATTGGAACGATGGCGAGTCCTGATCCAAATACCAGGGCTCCTGCTTTAAACATGACTAAAAAAAGTAGGCCAAGCTCAAACTTTGATTTAAATAAATAATTTTTTGAAAAGACGATGATGAGTCCCATTAAAATAATAATGATTGGCTCTAAAGAAGGATGAAAATAATGAATGACCCCTGAGATGATGACTAAAAACCAAAATAAAATATCTTTGAGTTGGTTTCGAACCAATCCTTTCACTGAACCTAAAATCACACCTAAACTCGTCAGCTGCATTCCCATGAGCCATAAAATAAAATATTTATTCTCACTTAAACTCTTAATGGAAATTGAAAAAAGAATCATCAAAACTGCTGGTGGAATGATGAGACCTAAAGCGGCCATTAATCCGCCCAATAAAAAGGCCCGTCTTCTTCCTAAATAAACGGCAAGCATAAATGCAATTGGGCCTGGCATGGCCTTAATGATACTAAATGCAGATTGAAACTCTTCTTCTTCAATCCACTTTTTCTTTAAGACTAAATCTTTATGAATAGAAGACACAAGCGCCAAAGGCCCGCCAAAACCCAGGGTTCCAAGTCTTAAAAAATAAACAAGAGTTTCTAAATACGGCTTATTAATTGTATTAGTCTTTTACAATTCTAGATTTCCAAGCACGGATTTCTGGTGCCAAATAATCATACTTCATGGCTTTTAAAGTATAAGATGAATACTCATAGTCAGTAGTATGAGTTAAACATTCTGTGGGACAAACAGTCGTGCAAAGACCACAATAACAACATAGAGCTGTGTCGATGGTGTATTGTTTTAAATCTAATTTAATTGGTGTTCCATCTTTCGTTTTAATTTTTTCAGCTTCAGCTGGTCTTTTTACCGCTGAAATATAAATACAATCTACCGGACAAGCTGTTGCACACTGTAAGCATGAAATACAGTTATCCACATCATTAAAAAGTCTTGAGCGAGAATTATCAGGTAAAACTTCTTTTACTTCTGGATATTCAATCGTAACCGGCTTTACTCCCCAGACATACTTAAAAGTAATCCCCATCCCTACCGCTGTAGATTTGATGGCTTCATAAATATTTTTAAACCACTGACAAAATGTTAATTCTGCTTCAGGTGCTCTCTTTAATTCAATTGTTTCCATTTATATTTCCTCAATATTTTTTTAATTATCTATCTACTTCACCTAATACGATATCAATAGATCCAATACTTGCAACTAGATCTGCAATCATGAGCCCTGGAGCTATCGCTGGTAAAGCTGAAACATGGGTAAAGCAAGGTGATTTAATTTTTAATCTATAAGGAGTTTTTCCACCATCTGAAATCAAATGATAGCCAAGCTCACCACGAGGGCATTCAGTTCGAAGAAAGATTTCTCCTGCTGGAACTTTTAATATTTTTGAAACTTTGCCCATGTGAGATCCGGCTTCAATTCCTTCAAGACATTGTTTTACAATTTTCATGGACTCGTCCATTTCAAGCATTCTTACCATGTAACGATCGTAACAATCCCCTTGAACACCTTTATATCCTTCACCTACTGGAACTGAAAAATCAAACTTGTCATAAATACCATAAGTTCGATCTTTTCTTAGATCCCATTTAATTCCTGAACCTCTTAATACTGGTCCAGTTAAACCATAATCATAAACTTGCTCTTTTGAGAAAACACCAACGTGAGCAGTTCTACCGATGAAAATCTTATTTTCACCAACAAGGGCATGATACTTTTTAAAGTTCTCTTCCCACTCGTTGATCAATTTTCCAATTCTAGTTAATTGCTCATCATTGATATCGTTCCAAACTCCTCCAATCCAAATGTAATTGTAAAGAAGTCTTGCTCCTGAAAGCTCTTCAAATAAACGTAAAATTTGCTCACGATCTTGAAAGGCATAAAGAAATGGAGAGAAGGCTCCAAGGTCGATAGCATAGGTTCCAAAAAACATTAAGTGAGAAGCAATTCTTTGAAGCTCACTTACGATTGTTCTAATATATTGAGCGCGCATTGGAACTTCAGTTCCAAGCATTTTTTCTACTGCTAGAACGTATCCATACTCCATGTTCATTGCCGCTAGATAATCCATTCGATCAACAAAAGGAATAACTCCTCGGTAATCTAATTTTTCACAATGCTTTTCCATACATCTGTGAAGGTAACCAAGGTGAGGAATTGCTTCGGCAACAATTTCTGAATCAGTTTTAATTTCAACTCTTAAAACCCCGTGAGTAGCAGGGTGCTGAGGTCCCATATTTAATGTTAATAGGTCAGACTTTAAAACTTCTGTCTCACCTAGAAAAATGGTATCTTGGTTTTCATTTGAATGAGTGCTCATTACTCACCATCCTTTGTCGTAGTTTGTGAATCATCTTTCCAACTCCAAGAAACTTGTTTTGGATCACCAATTGATTCTTTAAGTTTTTTTCCAAAGAAATGATCATCAGTATTGATTTTTCCTGGAGGATTAATAACCATCCCTTGAAATGTCTCTGCTACTTCATAATCTTTTCTAAGAGGATGTCCATCCCAACCATCGCTACATAAAATTCTTCGAAGATCTGGATGTCCGACAAAATCAACTCCGATCATGTCATAACATTCTCTCTCTTGAAAATTTGCCGCTGACCAAACACTTACTACTGAATCTATTTTTGGAAGATTGTTTTTATCTTGTCTTGGTAATCTAGTTTTTAAAATTAATTCTAGATTTTTTGTATAGCTGGCCAACACGTATGAAATCTCTACTTCATTTGCTGCAGGATAATCAGCCCCAGTGATAACTTGTAAAACATGAAACTCATGGTTTGAGCAATTCTTAACTGTTCTACAAACATTTAAAATTGATTTTGAATCTACAGTGATTGAAGAATCACCAACAGTTGCAACATTGGCAACGGCATTACAACCAGGCACTGCTTTGTTTAGTGTTTCTGCAATTGTTTCTACTAATGTATTAGGCATGTTTCACCCACTTATCTCTTAATAATCTTTCGTTAGCTATTTTCTTTTGAAGAGTCATTAATCCTTCGATTAAAGCTTCTGGTCTCGGAGGACATCCTGGAACATAAACGTCTACTGGAACAATTTCATCAACACCTTTTAATACGTGGTAACCATGTTGCCAGTAAGGGCCACCTTTATTCGCACAAGAGCCCATAGAAATAACGTAACGAGGTTCAGGCATTTGTTCATATAATGTTTTAATTCTTGGAGCCATTTTTAAAGTCACTGTTCCAGCTACAATCATTAAATCTGCTCGTCTAGGAGTTGCCATGAAAGCTCCACAACCAAATCTTTCTAGATCGTACTTTGCTGCTCCAGTTGCCATCATTTCAATTGCACAACAAGCTAATCCAAACGTCATAGGCCAAAGAGAATTTTTTCTTCCCCAGTTTAAAAAGTCATCGACTTTCATCAAAACAACACTGTCTTGCATTTTTGCTCCTAATACCAAAAAAATATTAACTATAAATTTACAGATTCAAGTATTTATCGTCAATGAAAGGGATTGAAAAAGAATTGACATGATTAGTAAAAAATTAAGTCGGAGGAAGAAAACCTACGCATCGACTTCTAAAATCCAAAAGCATTAACTTAAACTCTTTTTCTTCATTGGAAGAAGGGCCAGAAGCTGGCTGCCGATTCATTTTATTTTGAATTAAATCAAATCTGTTTTTATCATTTTTACAAACTCGATCCATGATATTTACATATTCTTTCACTGCAGCAACTGGATAAGGTAGTCCCCATGCACTAGAAATAAACGTTGCATTATCATTTGTAATTTGTGGAATCTCGGTTTCACCAATAGTGAACCTCTGCATATCTTTTTTAATTTCTGGTAAATGCTCACCCACTTTATAGAATTCTTTGATTCCTTTTTCTTTTGATAAGATGTTTTTATCTCGATCAAAAACTTTATGACAATTGGATCGATTTTCAAGTGAGCCAGGAAGAATTTCTAATAGAACTTTGCACTCAACTAAATAAGCATCAACTTCTCCCCCCTTACCTTCCACGGTACTTTTAATAAAATCTTTTAATTTAAAACGATAATTATAAGGATTAAAAGGTTCACGAAAAGTATAGTGAGTCAGCTCATGGGCCAAATCAAGCATGGCATCGAGTGTTTTTAAATGACGATTTAAAAAAACTTTTGATTTCGTTTCATAGTCCACGTGAATAGGATTATGAGGAGAAAAACGTCGAACAAGAGTGGTATCTGTTAAAGATCCGTCTCCACTTTGTAAAATATCGGTTAAAAGCATTCCGGAAAGTTCAGCTTTTTTACTGGCCTTTTCAATGATAACTACACCTGTTTTGCTTTTTTTCAAAAATTTTAAAAGTCTCTCAAAATTTTCTGTTTCTGAAAGATTTTTTTTATACCAAGGCTCATCGTATTTCACGTCTTCAATTAATTCTGCATTAATGACTTGTGAAAAAATCGAATGATTTAACAACAACATTAAAAAAGTAAATATCCAAGTTTGAACTCTCATAACTTGGAGACTTATCGGTGCTGTTTTTTAAATTATTAAGACTTTAAATGCCTAAACTCTTTTCCTATAGTTTCTTTGCCCGAGCAAAAAAGTCAAGAAGGGCTTCGAGATTATCATCAAAATATCGATCCATGAGCGAATATGGTGGCCATTTTTCATCAGAGAGCTCAATGGTTAATTGCAAATCTCTCTCATAATAAATACTCCAGTCTTGCATTCCCCCATTGATTTCATACCATTGATAGCCATTGGTTATGCCATTTTCAAAAACGGTGCTTGCTCCAATGTATTTGGCGTTCATGGCATATTCTAGAGATAAATCTTTTAACAAACTTTCTTTGGGATGATGGCTGTCTGATGTATCCCAAGGAAAGTTGACCACTTCTGCACCTCCATGAAAATTGGCCGATAAAACAAATTGATGTTTCTTCTGCCACTCCATGACTGCTCTTGTTTCAGGTTCACGATTATGAATGGTATTTTGATTATCACTTGTCGAAAAATCCGGAAAATCTCTATTTAAATCAACATACTTTCCATTTCCTCGTCTCTGCGCTTCTGCTCCATCAGGATTCATACTAGGCATAATATAAATTTGTAAGTTATCTATAAGATCAGTGACTCGAGGATTTTTTTGATATTCATTGGTTAAAAAATGAATCAGTCTTAGACTTAATTCCCTGCCAGTTATTTCATCTCCATGCATATTAGCAATTAATTTAACCTTCGGTTTTTGATCATCAACTTCAACGCTTTTCGAAAGCTTCATTACATAAAGACTTCTTCCTTGATGAGTTTTGCCGATACTAAAAAGCTTGGTGATTTTTGGATATTTTTTATTGATCAATTTTAAATAGTTTTCAACTTCGGTAAATTTTGGATAGTCTTGCAAAAGAGCATTTGGAATTAAAGGTGCTTTTTGATATTGAATCTTATTATGCTTTAAAAATTCTTCTGTTCCGCTTGGACCATACAATTCAAAACTTTCATTCAATTTTATATGATCAATAGTTAATTCAGGTCTTGATTTTAAAATTTGAAATATTTCCGGTCGATTGTCTGTAACAATCAAAGACTCTTTCACTATTTTTGCTTGAAGATTTGAAATTAAAGAGAAGAATAAAATACTTTTAACCAACATAAACTCATCCTAAGTTTCTTGTTTCTATCAAAAAATTTTATCACAGTTTTTAAAAATACTATTAAATTAAAGCTCAGAACGAATTTTTTCTAAAAGTTTCCCAAGCTTATTTTTACCTGAGCGATCTAGACAATCACCCCAATAGCAATCATTTTTGGTATGTTCATAAATGGTCGAAGAATTGGTTTGCTTTAAAAGTGTCTGCAAAATTGGGTACGATTTAAACTTCTCACGCACTGCCTTTTCCATCACTTCATCTTTCACATCATTCCAATCTGCTCTTTTTGGAATTTTAGGATCTCTACCTATTTTAGCCGCTTCCATTGGACTTTCGGCCATTCTTACTTTTTCTATCATTTCTGCATCGTCGTATTTATGGGCCTGATAGTAGTGCTCACTTGAAGGCCACTGAACTCCATCTAAAAAAATAGGAAATAAGGCAAAATTTGAAAACTCTCCATAGGGATCTTTCACTGAATAGAAATCCAAGATTGGATTTTCATAACTTTCTATTGGTGTTGGCTTATAGATTTTATAATGAGGAATATCGCTTAAATCTAAAACATTAAATTCAAAGGCGAATAGACCTTTAGAAATTATTAAGAAAAAAAGAAAGAGTAATTTTTTCATGAACCTGATCATTTCAAAAAAATTTTAAAAATTAAAGCTATTTTTCAGGGGGCTTGAAAAAAGTCAGTAACTTCGGTTATGATTAAAATAAGAGTTTTTCATTGAAGAAAAACCAAAGTGAGCGGAATGATGGAATTAATGAACCCCGAACTCATTACAAAAGGTATTTTAACTGAAAAATCACTTTTTGAAAAAGTTTTAACGCCTGTCACACATGATCTAAGCAAAAGACACATTTCTTCTGAAATAGATTTAGCTTTAGGTTTCAAAATAAAAAAAATTGAAGAAAAACTACGCGCACGAGCCTTGGCCATTAACCCAGACACTTTATTTGATAAATGGGGACCGATGCTTCATAACGGAGCTCAAACTTGGGTTGGATTAGACTTCCAAATTCTTCAATGCACTTATCATGATTTAAAAACTATCTTTGATGTAATCAAGCCAAAGCCAGGAGAACTGGTTTTAGATTTAGGTGCAGGCTATGGCCGCATTGGAATTTATTTGCATGAATTTCTTCCCCTAACCCGTTTTTTAGGAATTGAATTAGTTGAAGAAAGAGTCAATGAAGCTAATCGTATTTTTGAAAATCTTCAAACGACTGAAAAAGAAATGATTGTAGGTGATTTAAGTACACTTGAAGAAATTCCTGATGCAGATTTTTATTTCATTTATGATTTTGGAACCGTAGAACATATTTCAAAAATTCTTGATCAGTTAATTACCAAAAAAGGATCCACTTTAATTGTAAAAGGTCGCATAACTCATAATCTATTAAAGAAAAGAACCGAGTTTGGTCAAGGTTTTCCTTTTAAAAAATTAGAAGACGTTCATTTATTTTATTTGTAAATTTTTTGCTTCCTTTTATAATCTTTAAAAAGGAAGTGACATGCAAAACAATATTTCAATTTACGAAAAATATGGTGGTTGGGATTTTTTCCATAAATGTATTTATGATCTTTACTTAGATATGTTTGATCGCCCCGAAATTTCCTATCATTTTTTAGGCGTCGACATTGAAAGACTTTCAAAGCATCAGACTCAGTTTTTAGTTCGAGCGATTGGAGGACCTAATTTGTATGAAGGTCGTCCAATTAAACTAGTCCATCACAACATGAAGATTTCTCTTTTTCAATTTCAAGAAATTGCTAAATCCTTTCACGATGTTTTTATAAAAAATGGTGTAAGTCCTGAAGATGCAAAAACCATTATGAATTTTGTTGCATCCTTTCAAAAACAAGTGGTCGAAGTTCGTCTATCAAAAATCGACCGTTTTATGATTCCAATCTATGCCTTTTTAAAAAAATACTTTCGCATTACTGTTTAATTCATTATTCTCTTGAGATGAAAAATTATTCAATCGTGACAAAAGATTTAAGTAGAGTTTACAAGACTTATCAAAAGCCTGAAGGTTTACTCAATTCCTTTAAAGGACTTTTTAATCGTAAGTACGTCGAAAAAGTTGCCTTAGATTCTGCAACGATTAATATCGAAGAAGGAAAAATCATTGGCCTTGTTGGGGCAAATGGTGCAGGTAAAACCACATTATTAAAAATACTATCTGGCTTAGTTACACCAACAAGCGGTGAAGCAAAAATTTTAGGTCATATACCTTGGAAAAGAGACAGTGAATATCTTTCTCAAATGAGCATTTTATTAGGACAAAAAAATCAGTTGTGGTGGGATATTTCCCCTGTTGATTCCTATGCCCTTCTCACAAAAATCTACAACCTAGATGAAGAGAAAGCTAAACAAAAAGTTCAAGATCTAGCTAAAATGCTTCAGTGTGAGCATGTATTAAACACGCAACTAAGAAGACTTAGTCTTGGTGAGAGAATGAAAATGGAGATCATCGGAGCTCTTCTTCATGATCCCAAAATTTTATTTTTAGATGAACCGACAATTGGACTTGATATTGTCGCTCAAGAAAATATCAGAAATTTTCTAAGTCAGTACGTGAAAGAGAAAAAGCCAACAGTTATTTTAACTAGTCACTACATGGATGATATTGCTTCCCTTGCGGATCAACTTTTATTGATCTCTAAAGGAAAAATTGTCTATCAAGGGACTGTTGAAGAATTTGTGAATAATACTAATAGCCAATTGGCCCATGATGAAAAGGTAGATTTTGAAGAAGTCATTCGTCGCTTTCTGGAGAAGGAATCTCGCCTTTTGTAATTTGGCGATCGTATCCAATTTAGAATATCGACTTAATTATTTTATCGACGCGATTGTTCAACCTTTGTTAACCACTGGTATTGAAGTCCTATTGTGGATTGCTGTATTTAAAGGTGCTGGAAAATCTGAAATTTTAGGTTTTACTCAAGAATATTATTTAAGCTATGCCATGTGGGCCGCTTTTTTCTCAAGAATTTCTACTAGCTGGATGTATGAATTTAGAATGATTGAAGAAGTTTCATCTGGAAGTATTAATAGCATCATTGTTAGACCCTTTTCGTTTTATGAATATTATTTATCTCAATTAATGGGCTATAAATTTGTGACTACAATAGTTTCCATGATTGTCCCAATTCTAGTGGCCTACCTTTTTAAATGGCCAACCCATTTCGATCGAATTTTTCTAGCAACTGTTTTATGTTTTTATTATTTAATTCTTGTTCACACTATAAGTTTTATCATTTCCACTGTAGCCTTTCATTTTACAAAGATTTCCGCCTTTACCGTGGCAAAAAATTTATTGTTTTGGATTTTGATGGGTGAACTTTTTCCTCTAGACTTACTACCTGAAAATTTAAAAGATATATTAATTTCACTTCCTTTTGCATCAGGAGTTTTTACACCGGTAGCCTACATCACAGGAAGAGTTGGAATCGAAGCTATCTATCAAGGTTTTATTTCTGTAACATTAGGAATTATTGTTTTAAATTTCTTTGCCTATTTATTTTGGAAATCAAGTATCAGAGAATACACTGGTATTGGGGCATAGATGAAAATAATTAAAAAATATTTTTCATTATACATTGCCATGTTTAAGGCCAGTTTCATCACTGATCTTGAGTATCGCGCTAATTTTCTAACTAGAATCATCACTGATATTTTTTGGTATATTTCTCAAGTTTTAACTTTTGAAGTTTTATATAATCACACCGATAAAATTGGCGAATGGAACCGAAGTGAAATGCGAGTTTTCCTAGGCCTTTTATTCGTCATCGATGCTTTCTATATGATTTTTATTCATGAAAATATCGATAATCTTTCAGAGAAAGTGCGAAAGGGTGATCTTGATTTAATTTTGGCCAAGCCGGTTAACTCACAATTTATGATTTCATTACAAAAAGCGAACACGGCCATTTTAGGGAATTTTTTCTTAGGACTTAGTTGGTTAATCTATTCATTATCAAATTTAGAAAGTTTTAAAATAGAAAGACTTCCTTGGTTATTAATTTTAATTCCTTGTAGTTTAGGAATTATTTATGCCATGAGATTTATTTTTGCGGCAACCGCAGTGATCTTTACCAAAAGCGAAAATTTACAATTTTTGTGGTGGCAAGTTTATAAAATTGGAATGCGACCTGATAAGATGTATCAACCTTTTATTCGATTGATTATTTTAACTCTCGTCCCAGTTGGCGCCATTATTTCAATTCCGGCCCATACACTCTTAGATCAAGAATTTTCATTTCTTTGGATCTGGCCTTTAATCTTAACGCCAATACTTATCTATATCACCCATTTATTCTGGAACTTTAGTTTGAAGTTTTACTCGAGTGCGAGTTCTTAATCTAAGTAACCGCGCTTTTCTTGATCTTTTTCGATAGATCTAAATAGAGCACCAAAATTTCCTTCACCAAAAGAATGGTGATTTTTTCTTTGAATGATTTCAATAAAGATAGGACCCACAATATTCTTGGTAAAAATTTGAAGTAAATATCCTTCTTTATCTCCATCGATTAAAATATTATATTTTTTCAATTCTTCTTTATTTTCTGTCACATTTGGAACTCGATCAAAAACTGTTTGATAATACTCATCATCGATATCGAGGGTTTGAATTTTTCCATCAAGACCTTTTAAACTTGTCACAATATCATTGGTTAAAAAAGCTAAATGTTGAATGCCCGGTCCTTTATACTCTTCAAGGTATTCATTGATTTGAGATTTTTTCTCAGTTCCTTCATTAATAGGAATACAAAAAGTACCGCAAGGAGATTTTAAGGCATATGAAACTAAGCCCGTTTTAGCTCCCTTAATGTCAAAGTAGCGAACTTCAGTGAAACCAAAAATCTTTTTATAAAAATTGGCCCAAGTTTCCATGGTTCCTTTCTCTACATTGTTCGTTAAATGATCGATAGATAAAAAACCAAGGCTTGGTCTAATATCTGGATTGGCTATTTCTTGAAAACCAAGTTTTTTATAAAAGTCATTCTGCAAATAAGAATCAACAAAATAAATTAAAGAGTCGCCAATTCCATAGATAGCAGGAATTTCTCTGCCTCCATACAAATATTCTCCGGCCGCTTTTTTAGCTCCATTTTTTAAAACCACTTCCATGGCTTCATCAGCATTAGCTACCCTAAAGGCCATTGAGCAAATTGAAGGTCCATGAGTTTTTTTAAATTGATCTCCATGACCCGAAGTTTTTAAATTATTTAAAAAATGAATATCGTTTTGCTTATAAAAATCTACATCGTTATTCTTTGTCGTCATTAGCTTTGAAAAACCAAAGCTTGTAAAAATATTATGTAATTGATTGGGATTTGGAGAAGTAAATTCAACAAATTCAATGCCTTTAAGACCCGCTGGATTTTGACTCATAGTTGTCTCCTAAAAAATTAGCTTTATTTGACCACTACTTCGATGATTTTGAAATAGTGAAATCACATTTTTTTAGTTATATTCTTAGAAACATTTTCAGTTAGGGTAGCTTTTATGATCAATATCAAACAAATTCACCACGTGGCCTATCGCTGTATTGACGCTAAGAAAACAGCAGAGTTTTACAAGAAATACTTAAACATGGAATTACTTGTTTCCATTGCTGAAGACAAAGTTCCTTCAACTAAAGAGCCAAATCCCTATATGCACATTTTTTTAGATGCAGGGATGGGAAATATTTTAGCTTTTTTTGAAATCACTGGCGAAAAAGACATGAGCAGAGATTTAAACACGCCAAAGTGGGTCCAACACATTGCATTTGAACTAGAGAGTTATGAAGCATTAGAAAGTGCTAAAAAAGAACTTCTTGAAAAAGGAATTGATGTTTTAGGAATCACTGATCACCACATTATTAAATCAATTTACTTCTTCGATCCAAATGGACATCGTCTTGAATTAACATGTCGAACTTCAAATCCAGAGGAAATGAAAAAACTAAAAGAACTGGCTCCGATTATGTTAGATGAATGGAGTCAAACTAAAGTTCCACCTAGACACGCGGCTTTTTTACATGAAAAAGAATTCAAAAACTAATTCACTTATTAAGTTTCCCATCTCTCATCAAGAGTTTCTAAAAAAGTATTGGAATAAAAAACCATTGCTGATTAAAAATGCTGTCAAGGATGCTAAAAAGATTGCTTCTTTTTCTGATTTTTTTGAGATGGGTTCTGATGAAGAGTTTTTATCCCGAATGGTTTTTGAAGACGGTGGAGATTATCCCTGGCAAGCCCTAAAGGGACCATTTAAAAAGTTGTCTTTCAAAAAAAAGGGATTGTGGACTTTAATCATTCATAATTTAGAACTATATCACCCTTTCTTATTCGAATTAAAAAAAGAAATGCGTTTTGTCCCTGACTGGCATTTTGATGATGTTATGGCGACGATTTCAAAAAAGGGAGCATCGGTTGGTGCACATATTGACGACTACTCGGTATTTATTTTCCAAGGTCACGGAAAAAGAAAATGGTTACTAGATACAAATCCAAATCATGATTATCAAGAGGATCTTGATATCAGACTACTTAAAAATTTTAATCCAGACATAGAATGGACTTTAGAACCAGGTGATATGATTTACATTCCTCCAGGAGTGGCCCATCATGGAATTAGTTTAGAAGATAGTGTTTCCTATTCACTAGGTTTTCAATCTTTAAGATTTAAACATGTTTTAAATAATCTCGTCGATAGTTCTCACATTGATCTTGAAAATTTTAGCTATAGACATGTTGCTTTGAAAGTAGCAAGTAATCCATTTGAACTTTCTAAAGAGACTCTTTTGAATATCAAAAATGATTTTTTAAAAATGATTAATTCAAATGATTTTTTTGAAAACATGATTCTTGAGACCCTTTCTAAAAGTAAAACACCCATTCATTCTCAAGATGCATTTGATATTTCTTTAATAGATCTTATTAAACTTTTAAAAAAGCAAAAGTTTAAAAGAGATATTTGGTCAAAATTGGTTTGCCTAAATAAATCTAAAACAATGAAATTTTCAATCGATGCAAAACCCTACACTTTAAATAAATGTGATTTTGAAGTCATACAAACATTTTTTGAAAAATCTCCATTTGAAGATTTAAAAATCCCTTCTGAGAAAATCCAAAGTATAGAATTGCAAAAAGTTATTCTCGATTTATTTCAACGTGGAATTTTATATTTTTAATAATTCATTTTTTGTTTTGGTACAAATAATTTGAATTTATTACAAGGATTTCTTCCCTTACCTCTTAAAGGAACAGATTTTCCATCAATGATCATCTGAGGTATTTTAACTTCTTTAGCAAATGGCAGATCTGCTTCGTGAGTGTAGAAATATAATTCTTCAAATTTTGGCCAAATAATTTTTTGCTTTAAACCTTTTGGATCTACAACTATCCATTTCGAAATTTCTAAGGCCTTATTCCAAAGTTCTTTTTGCTCTTTAGAAATAAATTGAGGACATAAAATTCTTGTTAAGGCTTTATCATCATTTGGCGCTTGAGGGCCTTGAATTTCATAAGTTGCATTTGGAATATTTTTATGAAATTGACCTGTTTGATATTTTTTTAAAGTATAAGAGTTCCAAACAGAAAATTGATTCTTCTTTGAAACCACTTGAGCCGCGCAATCAAGTTTGACATTTTCTTTTCTTCCAAAGTCACTTAAACCTTTAAACGGGTTACTTGGTCGATTTTCAAGTCCGGGAGCTGGTCTTGAAATTCCTGCCCAGTTTTTTAAAAAAGTTGTCCAATTTTTCTCTCTTACTTCAACACTTTTTTGGGCCACTTCACCTTGATAACTTAAAGTTTTACAAACAGCAATGGAACGATCTGCAATGATTCTACCAATAGCTTCAAATTGCGGAAGCCCGAAGGATTCACAACTAGCAGCTTCCCCCCATAGAGTTCTAGCAACACCATCAATCGCTAAAAGCTGATTTGTACTAAGCTTTTTACCATTAAATACGACTTGTTCTGAGAATTTCTGAGTCCCTATATGTTCATCAAAAGAGAGATTTTCAACCGGAGGTATAATACTATTCATAACCTCAACTTCACTATTTTTGATATTGGGAAAAAGAACTTTTGCTTCATTCAAACTAACTTTTCTGTCTGTTACAAATTTAGCCACTGACTCACGTACCAAGCTTCGATACACTAAGGCAAAAGGTCCTAACTTTTCATGAGGGAAAGGAATATTACGTAGAAAGGGCGGATCTTGAAACCAACTTTTAACGGCAGCCTTGGTTCCTCCTCGAGAGCGAATTAACTTTAATGCCATCTTGGCACTTTTGCGATAGTCACTTTCAAGAATTCCCAAATCATAATTTCTAAATAGGGCTAGCGCTTCTTTTACTTCAGGCTTAATAACTTCTGTACGAATTTTTTCAAGAAGAATAAAAAAATCTGGATCATTTTTAAACTTTAAATCAGACTGCTTGATCTCATTTTCCATTTGTTTTGTTTCAAGCCTTAAAAGAAAATCAGGATGAGCGATCATTTCATTAAATCTAGTATCCACGAAAGCTTTTCTTAAATACTTTTTTTCTAATTCATCGAAGTAAATAATCAACTCTTCCATTTCAGATACGGCCTTTAAAAGTTTGAGTGTTTCAATATCCATCAAGGCTTTATCTACAATAAAACGAGAATTAATTTTTGCTTTTTTAAGCATGACATTTTGATAATTCTTCCATTTTTCTTGTAAAATGTCGGCATTGGGATCGTGAATACACTTTCCAAAAACTTCAGCTTGAATTTGATTAGAATTCAACGCAATCAAAACCGGAATTAAGGCACTGAATATTTTTTTTAAGATTTTTTTATTTTTCATGTTTTCTTAGCTTTATTTTTTTCGCGGATAGAATTTAATTTATTTAATTTCTCTTTTAAACTTTCAGCTTCAATGACTTCTTCTTGTTTACTCTTCTCAATACTTTTATCAAGAACATTTTGGCCTTTTAATTCTATTTGAGCAAAATCTTCAAGCAATGCTTTCTTTAAAAGATTTTTGCTACCTAACTCACCTTCACTATTTAAATAGTCTAATTCTTCTTTACCAAAACTTTTTTCAACTTTCTTATTTATGTTACCATCTTGAAATAAGACAATATTATCTCCTGGAATCAAATTTTTCTTAAAGTTTAACAATTCGCTTTTTAAATTGATCTTACCTTCTAATAAACCAATTTGGGTTAAAGTTTTGTTATCTTTAACCGTTTCGTTTACTAAAAATTCTGTCCCTCTAACTCCCATGGATGCCAATTTTGTTTTTACTTTCAATTGATCTTGATCAAGGGATTTTGACTTTATTAAAGCTCTCATCTGCCCTTTCATTAACTGATAAACTCCTTCTCGATCATTTTTTGTTCTGTACTTCCATTGATCCATCATAAATTCACTATCAGGTCCAATACTCAGATGAGTATCATCAACTAATTCAATCACTAAAAAAGAATTTGGTTCTGTTTTAATCTTTTCTCCGGGATAGACTTTTGATCCTTCAGAAAGCTCTCGGTCTTCGGCAATGGCCTTTCCCTTCATTTTTTTTACAATACCAATATATTTGGGGATCATTGAAGAAGTTTTGGGATCGAAATAATGATCATTGTCTTGGCCAAGGCTATTTATATTGAAGGTTAAGAATAACAATAAAACTGAAATTTTCATTCCGATTCACCTAAGACAATTTTTTTAAGTCCATTCAGTGTCTGTAAATATGTAAGCTTGGTATAGCGAGCTTCAAGATTAGAAAATATTTCCTTAATGTCTTCTAGATTGTGACTAGCCTTAAGATTAACAAACTCTACTGCAAAATCTTCGATAACTACAAACATCATCGATAGCGGAGAAATTGTACTACTTAAATTATCAGGGAAACCATATCCATTTTTTACTCCGTGATGTTCTCGAACCAATTGAGATAAACCAAATGGAATCACTTTAAATTTTTCAACTGTCTCTGCCGCAGTTGCTGCGTGGTTTAAAACTAAATCACGTTTATCTTTAGGTAGTTTTTCCACATCTGACATTTTATGGATTTTAACTAATTCTAAATCCCACAGAGTTATATCATGAAAAAATGCTAAATAAGTTAATTTTTCTCGAGCCTTTTGCGAATTCCATTCAAAGTGACTCGATAATTTCTCTGCTAACAGCGCTATTAAATAACAATGATAATAGGCAAATGTTGATTCATTACTTTTTAAGTGGATTAAATAATTTGATAATGCATTTTCATTTTCAATTGAGTGCATTATCGAAGCTATTGATTCATCGACAAGCTTGATAGTGATATCATCTACTCCAAATAACTTTATTCTCTCTACCGTCGTTTCATACGAGCATGATTCAATATTAAATCGATCTATATTTTTGTATTCGGGATTTTTAAAAGCTTTTATTAATTCTATTGATAAAACATTTATGAAATCTCCATACTGACTTTCAGGAATATAAAACTCTTCCAATCCTTGACTAATATAACGTTCAACTTCTTCTAGATCAAATCTGTCTTCAGAATGCAATCTTTTAACAAATTGATCGACGCTTCCTTTTTTAATTATTTTAATGAAAACATCGCAGCCCAAATGGCTGGTTTTTAGATTTAAAAAACTGCTCGCTTTGATTGGTATATATTGATTATTCTTAATTTCATTTTTTACTAAATATTTTTTAAAGACAGGAGTCAGTATTTCTAAGCAGCTCTCTAAGTCATTTTCCAAAAAGCCCAACTCAACATCTTCTCTTACGTAATCAAGAATTCCAATTATAGGTATTGAAAATGAAAAATTTTCTAGCAGCTCTTTTAATTCTAAATAGGCCGAAGTGAAATCTAGTTCATACTTACAAACAACTGCCACCAAGTCGTGATGATTACTTACTATTTCCATTCTCGCATCATCTAATTTCGATTTAAAAATGACATTACATCCAAAAGTCTTTGAAATACCTAATTGTAATTTCATAGACGTTGCTCCAGCTTGTTCAAGAAGTAATACTTTCATTCGTTAACCAATATTGTTTCTCTCCGTATCGGACAATATTTCATTAATTCAATAGCTTAACATAATTAAAATAAATTTTTTTGAGTGCTATCTCTGATCGTTATACTTGGGAATTAATAAACATGTAGTTTTTACACTAAAAAGTCCTTTGAACTCAAGAAAACTGCTATTTATGCTATTAATTGAGCTATGAAAAACTTGTTCATTCTTCAATTATTACTTATGACTTTTATAGATCAGGCGCAGGGATTTATATTAAGAGACGACTATAAAAATGGGCGTGAAGTCTGTGTAAAAGATCAACAAGCTTTTGGAAAATTTATAACCGTTTATCTAAACCCTATTTCAAAATTAGGTGAAACAGAGATTTTTTACTATACAAAAAAAGAATTTAATCCAAATCTTCCTAGTTTAATATTCTTTACAGGTGGTCCTGGAGTCAATCCCCGTTCAACAGAGTTTGAATTAGAAAAAACTAATGTCATATTTTTTGATCAACGAGGAACAGCTTGTTCACGTCCAAAAACAAAAGAAGAATTTTTAAATCCAGAATTTTATCAATCACTTTTTACCGCCCATGACGCTTTAAAAATTTTAGATGATTTAGGAATTAAAAAGGCCAGTGTTTACGGGCAAAGCTATGGCACTGTTCCTGCAACTATTTTTGGATCAGTATTTAAAGAGCGAACTCAAAATGTCATTTTAGAAGGAGTCATTTTTAAAGGTGATGAAACTCTTTGGCAGTCAGAAATTAAACGTAAAAATCTTATGTCAGTGTTTAATAGCTTCACCCCAGAACTTCAAAAAAGTATACTTGATATGAATAGTTATTTACCAACTAACTGGTTTTCAAAGGTTGGAAACATGATGCTTTATCTCGACAATGGGGTTGAGATTTATAGAAACTTTTTAACTTCACTTTTTGAAATGGATAAAGATTCCCAAATTAGCTTTGTTAACAACTTTTATCCTTCTGATAGACTTGAAGAAGAATTTGATTTTGGAGATGTGATGATGGGCATGATTGCATGCCACGAACTATCCATGAACGATCCTCAAAATAGTATGACCTTAATTTTTGATAACAATAATCAATTGGTTTATGACCAAATAAACGAAGACAAAAAAGATCGGTGCGACAAGTTAACCATGGGAAGATTAAACACCTATCATGCCACTGACTATCTTTTAAGTGTTCCAACTTTATATCTTTTAGGAGAAAACGATGGGGCCACTGATTTAAACCAAGGATTAAATCATGCGAAATTAGTTTCGAGACAATACGGGCAAATTTTAATGAAGAAGTTTGGAGGACATTTGCCTAATCTTGGATTTTTAAAAGATGATCGATATTGCGATGACGCAAACGAAGATTGCAGTGGACTCATCGAGCATCGCTTACAAAAAAAGTTGTTTGAAGGCTTTATCCATCAAAGTAAGATTGACGATTTTACCCTCTTAGGCTTAAATAAAGTCGCTGAATTTCCCTGGATAAAACTTTAACCAAGAGTAAATAAATGTTCAAAATTCCAATTCAAATTTCAAGAGACATCAAAATACAAAAAGACGCTGAAACTTTAAAAAAAATCATAAGTGATTTTAACACTTGGCCTAAATGGTCACCTTGGCTTGCCATCGATGAAAAGGCGCAAGTTAAAATTAGCGGAACACCACATTTTAAAAATCACAAGCAGGAATGGAATGGTGAAGCGATAGGAACCGGAGAAATCACTTTAGAAAATACGTCGGCAAATGAATTGATGTATGACTTAAATTTTTTCAAACCATTTAAAAGTCATGCCAAAGCAATTTATAAAATAACCACTGAAGGTGACAGCGTCAATATCAATTGGAGAATGGATACAGGTCTTCCCTTCTTTTTATTTTTCTTCAAGAAAATGATGATCGCTCATTTGAATATGGATTTTGATCGAGGACTAAAACGCTTAAAGGATTATTCAGAAAAAGGTGTCGTCCATTCGAAACTTATCAATGAAGGAATTCAAGATAAAAAAGAAACTCATTTCATCGGACTAAAAAGAAAAACAAACATCACAGAAATTGCTAAAGTCTTAAACGAAGATTTTGCAATTATCATGAAAGATATAGAAGAAAAAAAATTACCTGTACCAGAGTTCATGTTTGTCCAATACCCAAAACTCGATCCAATTACTGGTGACCTAGAATATATTGCTTCACTAGGATTTCACTATTTAACCGATTTGCCAGAACTTGCCGGCTACAAAAAAGGGATTATTCCTGCTCACAAATGCATTGAAGTAAAACATTTTGGACCTTATTACCACATTGCCAATGCATGGGCACTAGCTTCAAATCATATGCGAAGAAACAAGCTTAACTTCGATAAATCTATCCCGATGTATGAAGTTTATTTAAATAATCCTAAATATGTAGAGGAAAAAGACATTCAAACGGCTATCCATCTACCTGTTTTTTAATGAATCTAAGCTTTGTCTGGCTTAAAGATTAAAAAAAAATCAAACAAATGTTTGAAAAAATTAATCTTTTGATTTAAATATTAAATCAAAGGATTTTTATGGTTAAAACTAAAAAGAAGTGTTTTTTCTTTGAATGTGAAAAATCCCCTTCAGAAAAAACTAAAGAAGCTCTTTTAAAAGCGGCTACAAAGCATTTTGCAGAATATGGTTTTCACGGAGCGAGCCTTCGAGAAATCTGTAAAGAAGCAGATACCAATGTATCTGCTGTTAAATATCACTTCAATGACAAAGAAAATCTCTATCAAATCTGTATTTCTGAATATGCCACAACAAGACTCAATACAGTCTCTCAAATTTTAACTCCTTGTGAAAGCTTTGAAGAATTTAAAGTTAAATTCAAATTATTTTATGATGACTTCACCAATGAATGCCTTGGAAATATTGAAATGACCAAACTCATCAATCGAGAAATTGAAAACATGAATCCCATCATGGAAAATATTTTTGAAAATACTTTTTTAAAAATATTCCAACAGCTGACCTTATTTATCGAAGAAGGGCAAAAAAAGAAATTTTTAAGGAAAAACCTTGATCCAGTTAATATTTCTAAATTGTTCTTTTTTACCATGCAACAGTCGGTTCGTTTTAACAGTTTAAGTGAAAAATATTTCAAAAAATCTTTATCTAACTCAAAAGAACGTGAACAATTTTTTCAAGACATTTTCTCTATAATGTCTATAGGAATAAAAAATGAAAATTAATAATCTTATTTTGATTTCACTATTGATTGGCAGTAGTTTTAAAATGAGTGCTAATGAATTAAAAATCAAAGATTTTTTAAAAATGGTAAGAGAAAAAAGCGAAACCATTCTAATAGCTCAAAAAAACATTGGATTATTAAATTTTCGAAAAAATGAAGGTGAGCAAATTCACGGGACTCAGTTATTTGCTAATACACTTATGTCTATCGATAAAAAAGAAACCATGAACACTCAAACTCAAGGTGATCGCACTGACTACAACTTATATAGTGCAGGACTCATGAAACAGAGTTCTTTTGGTCTTAAAACAAAACTTAGCTATAATCTTTCACATACAGACATTCATAATGCCAGCTCTAATTTTTTACCACTTCGAAACTTTCACGATTCTCAAATTGCATTAGAATTTAATCAACCCTTATTAAAAAATTTTTTAGGTGCTGAAACTAATGCCTTAAAAAACTTAGCAGCTCATGATTTAAACACCAAATTGATCGCTGAAAACATCAAAATCAAAACTATTTTAATTAGTGCTGAAAATCTCTATTGGAACTTAGCAGGACTAAAAAAATTGCAACTAATTTTAAAAGAGAGTTTGAGTCGTGCTCAAAAAATCAAAGCTTGGGCCAACGAACGTTTTGCCAACGGACTTGGTGATAAATCAGACGTTTTGCAAGCAGATGCCAATGTTAAATTTCGCGAATTTGAACTTAAATCAACAGAGTTAGATATTGAAGTTCTCGAAAAGAAAATGAACAAACTTATAAACTCAAATAATGAAAAGTTTGATTACTTACTTTCAGACTTAAACGAAGCAGGGAAATTAATTCTTCCGCAACGAAATGGGAATAGGCTCGACACGCAACTCGCTTTTGAAATTGAATTATTAAAAAAAGAGAATGCTGAATTAAATTATGAAAAAAATAGATCTAGCTTAGACCTATACGGAACACTTGCTTTAAATGGAAAAGATGCCAATAGAAATAATGCATTAGAAGAAAGTACCAAAACAGAAAAGTCTTCCATGGCCATCGGTTTAAAATGGGTGATCCCATTAGATTTCATTACATCGAGTGAAGTTAAAAAATCTTATCAACTAGAATCAATGCAAGCGGAGCTTGTAACAAAACAAAAAGAATTTGATGAGAATGCAGAATGGAGTGAATTAAATAAAAAATTCCTCAACGCCAAAGAAAAGTATGATCTTTCTTTAAAAATTACTGAGGCTCAAAAAACCAAAGCCATTTATGAACGAGAAAGACTTAAAAAAGGACGAACAGTCACTTTTCAAGTTTTAAACTTTGAACAGGATCTTGCTCAGTCAGAATTATTAAAAGTTAAAAATGAAATCGAACTATACAGTTTATACGCTGAAGCTAAACTATACAATCAAGGTGATCTATGAGTATTGCAAATTTATCAATAAAAAGACCCGTATTTATTACAAGTATTGTGACTCTCATTTTGATTGTGGGATGGCTATCTTTAAAAAAATTACCAGTTGATCTCTTTCCCAATGTGGCCTTTCCAGTTGTTACGGTGACAACGATTTATCCCGGTGCAGGTCCCACTGAAATTGAAACTTTAGTTTCAAAAATATATGAAGAAGAGTTTTCAAACGTACCAGGTATAAAAAAGATTTCTTCTCAAAATCTTGAAAGTGTTTCTGTAATTATCGCAGAATTTAACTTTGATACAGACATTAAATATGCCGAACAACAAATCCGCGATCGTGTTACTACGGCAAAGAAAAAGCTACCTAAAGATATTAATGAGCCAACAATTAGAAGAATTGATCCTGCTGATCAACCGATTTTAACAGTTGCAATTAAATCTAAACTATCAGAAGGGGAAGTTTTCAACATAGTCGATAGAAAAGTTAAACCTAAATTTGAACAAGTCAATCAAGTTGGATTGGTAGAAATACTAGGTGGGAGAAAAAGAGAAATTAAAGTTGAGCTTGATAGAAAAAAATTAAAGGCCCATGAGATTTCGGCCAGTCAAGTTGCCTCACGCCTTCAAATTTCTGGACAAAATATTCCTGCAGGTAAAGTGAGCCAAGAAAAATCTGATACAGTTTTTAGAACGCTCGGTGAATTTAATAGTTTATCTGATATAGGAAAAACAATCGTAAATTTTATCGGAAACGACGTTCCTGTAACTGTTTCCGATGTAGGAACTGTTTCCGATTCTTTAAAGGACAGAAAAACTTATGGCTATTTTAATGGTGAGCAAGCTCTCCTTCTTTCAATTTATAAACAGTCCGGTGCAAATACCATCTCAGTTGCAGAAAACTTAAAAAAACGCGTTCAGATAATTAATGAAATTTTAAAAAATGACAAAATCGATATGACTATTGAAATTGTTCGGGATGGTTCAATTCCAATTAAGGCCAACGTTGATGACGTTTACGAAACTATTCTAATAGGTGTTGCTTTAACTATTGTAGTGGTTTTTTTCTTTTTAGGTTCACTACGCTCTACTTTTATTACAGGTCTGGCACTTCCAAACTCTTTATTAGGTGCTTTTATTTTATTAGCAGCTGCAGGTTTTTCAATCAACATCATGACTTTATTAGCCCTTTCATTGGCAGTTG
>Ga0172367_10000070_pt1 | contig 150340 bp, 149 predicted proteins | sample Lak10m_FD_114542 | JGI IMG/M metagenome (GOLD analysis project Ga0172367, IMG submission 114542) | Freshwater microbial communities from Kabuno Bay, South-Kivu, Congo - kab_022012_10m | ecosystem: Environmental > Aquatic > Freshwater > Lake | place: Democratic Republic of the Congo... | reverse complement strand
TGGTATTTTCATAGTCAGGCCTTCCTTGGCTTAATTTATTTTAAACGTAGTAATTTAATTATAAACTAAACTAGAAAGGCCTATCTTTTTATTCAACTACCAACTTATTTGATAAAGAATCCAGGGAATTTATTTGATTTGATCGTAGCGATAGACGTTTTTTGCTAGGTCTTCTTCGCTCATCCAAGCTTTTCCATATTCTGAATCAAACTTATCAGAAGCGGCGGCCCAATCTCCCCATGAGTTTTGAATCAAATATTTCATTTTTCCCGCTTGGCATTTATATCCCATCATGGTCACTGCATGAAATCCATGCTTTTTCTCAGGATCACAAACACCACTTTTATTATAAAATGAATCTTTGTTTTTTTCGAAAAAGACAGTACAAAGAGAAAGTCCAATGGGTTTATTTCCTTTGATTGCCGAAGAAAACTCTTGTTTAAATTTCGCCTTGGTTTCTCCCATAAAAACTGCTTCAAGTAAGGGGTCTGATTTAGCACTTTCTGGAAAATCAATGTTGGTGTGTTCACAATTGATATTATCTGGAATTTTGATTTTTTTATTGGCGGTACATGTTGGCGCTAACATTTTCATCATGGCATCGTCATATTTTAAGCCTAAAAGATTTTCCAAAAAGTCATTCATGGTATTAACATTTCGAAAGTTAAACTTATCTAGGCCCACGACCATTTCACGGAAATCTTTAACCAGTCCCACATAGAGTTTGAGACAGTCATCGTTCATGGCATCTTTAATCAGCCCAGCTTCATCAGTAATGTAATCAAGTTTTTTCACATTTCCACAATCAACTTCTTCTTTTTTCACATAACGAGCATAATCGGTTTCTAATTTTCTTATGTCATCAGGACTTAATTGCCCCATAAGTTTGTCTAAAAATTTTGGGTCCATGTCATAGGATTTTGCCAAAAGACTTTTATAGGCATCTACTCCGCTTTTCGGCGGAGTTGGTGAATTTAACATTTTTAAATACTGCATCTCCATTTTATTTTTAAAACCTGGATCAATTCCAACATAAATTTCATTGTTATTAAAAGTGTGTTTGGATCTTTTTCCAACGTAAATGTTAAATAACTGCAATTGTAATTGATCAGATTTTTTCGTTTTTGAGTTATTCAACATCTTTTCAGTTTTTAAGATGAGATTTTTTGTTACGTCAGCGACATTATCCGTATTGGGTTTTAAGCAAGCTGAATTTTCAAATTCTTTTTCTTTAGATTTGATCAGATTTAACATCGCATTTCTAAAATTATTGTATCGCTCTTCTTCCACTCTCGTTTTACTAGTTTCTTCATCTGGATTTTTTTGATTTGAACCAAAAAGACTTGCCAAAAACCCAACTTGGCCTTTCTTTTTTTCTTTTTTTACTTCTGGAAGGCTTTTATTTTGGAAATTTTGTAAAACACCATCATAGTACTGAGAAACTTTTTTCAAAATATCTAATTGCTTCCAACTATCATCGCGATAAATTCCTGCATCATCGGCTATCATCATTTGTTCTAGAGCGACTTCAGATCTAGCACACACTCCTCCGGTACTTTTAGCATGATTGATCGTATCGCAAATAAATCCGCCTTCAAATAAAAGAGATTCTTTTACTTTGTCATCTGCAGTTTTTTCTCGATTGATGACTCGTAATTTTCCATCTCTTCTTTGAACTTTCGCATGTTCATTTTCACCGTAATTTAAGGCCAGTTGCAAATAACTGACTTCTGGATTTCCAGGAAGCACTGATTGCAATAATAAAGAAGCTGAATTGGCATAGCAAGAACCTATACCGTCTTGATCTTGAACCTTCGCTTGACTCAAACTCAAATTTTCTCTATCAAGGCGCTTCTCTTCCCCTTCTTTTATTTCACCACAATCTTGAGCGAAAACCTGAGAAGAAAATAAGATCAAAAAAAGAAATTTATTTTTTCTCATCGTTAACCTTCGCTTCTTTATAAAGTGTGGAATTTGATACCATACTCTTATCACTAAAAAGACAAAAGCTATTTTCATTGCCATCGAGATCTTTTAAGATCACCACTTTTGCTTTTGAATTTTTGTGACAAATCACTGCACCTGGATTTTTTCCACCGTTTAAATCCTCTGCACTGATATTTTTAAAACTAGCTTTTTTTAAGAAAATTAAAGCTTCACAATTTTGATTTTGGCAATTTCTTGAATAAAGCCAATTTTTTTCTGTATCTTTTTCAAAAGATAAAAAATTATCGCCAAGCTTCCACACTTCTTCGATTGCAAAACCTGATAAAGATAAAACTGTTAAAATAAAATAAAAACTTCTTTTCATCGTAACCTCTTCGGAAAAACCCAAACCCGACTTAAATGTTCTGGTTTTCATTAGAACCCGTCACTTAAAATGTTTAATAATACATGCTGACTTGATACCTTTCTACGGTCAAAAACTTTCGCCAAAATAAGATCGATATCCACAGGTACATAGTAAAATAGATTGGTTTTAAGCTTAGAACCCAAAAAAACGGAATAGATATCTTGATGATAAAAATAGACACTTTTATGAAAGATTCTATCCGCTTTTAAATAATCAGCGCCAAAAACCATATGCCACTCTTTTAAAAATACCGGCCATAAACGATAGCCTTGATAAATATTGAAAAAATTAAAGTCATTTAAAAATCGAAAATTTAAAACTTCATTACCATAAGCATTTCCGTAAGCTAATCCATAAAACTCAAACCAACGACTCACATTCATTTGACTGACTCCTCCTGCAAACAGCACACCGTCAGTAAATCCCGCTTTGTCTAATTTTCCATAACCATTATAAAGTTTGATTTGATAGTCTTCGAAAACATTGAAAGTAAAATCTGTTTTGGTTAATAGTTCCGCATAACTTTTTCCCGTATGACTTTTTGTCAAAGCTGTCTTGAAGGCAAAATTTCCATTTTGAAAAAAATTCAAATAGCCCGAATTTACAAAACTTAAATAGCCAAATCCAGAAAGAGATTCACTAGAGCGTTTTGAAATAAAATCGCTTTGCCAATTTTTTGAAAGAGTCAGCCTTGGAATAAAGCGAAATCGGTCAAAATAATATTCTCTTGATACACTTAAAAGGGAATTCGACTCATTATTTAATCGAAGGTCATCGGTATCCTTCTTGTAATAAAATTTATTCAGTAAAAATTGAAAATTTAAACCTTCAAGAGAACTTTGAAGATTAAAATCTCCTCCTAATTTAGAACTTTCATAACTAACAATAGAAGCATCCAATGAATGATCTTTCAAAGGATCTGAAATAGAACTCATCGCTCCAATGGCCGACACATTGTCGCCATTTCCAAAACTCAAAAACCAAAAATGCGGTTGATAATGATCTAATCTTGGATAATTGATTACTTCGGCATTCTCTGACTTCATTTCAAAAAAATAGGGAGCAAAACTAAGCGAATTTAAAATCGTAGACTCTTCATTGACCATTTCTTTTTTTTGAAAAATCTCTCCATCTTTGGTCAGCTCTATTTCTTTAAGATTTAGTTTTTTTATCTGATTTTCATTTTCAACAAGATTGATTTCGGCCAATTCCCAGTTATTATTCGCCTTTTGAATCCAGTAAGTTTTTTCAGTTTTATAGTCATACACTTCCACAAACCAACGATTTTGAAAATGAACCAGACGTTTGTACAATTTATTTTGATCTAAAGTCAGTTCTGAATTTGATTGAAACTTATTCCAATCATATTCTCCGAGAATAACTTTTACAGAAGAGTCTTCTCTAGTAATTTTTAACCATTCTCGATCACTCACTTTATAGGCCCAAAAAGATGAATCGAAATCGCTTAATTTTTGTTCAAAACTTAAACTATCAGCTCCAAAAATTTGAAAACTCATATTGTGATTTTTAAAAAAAGGATCTGTATGAACAGCAATCAAAAGTTTATCTTCCACTTCTGAATCTTCAAGTTCATCAGTTTGATTTTTGATCAATTGAATGAGATGGGCGATTTTGACATTAATTTTTTTAGTAAAGAGAACATTGTTTTCTAAATCAAATCTTGCTAATAACTCTTCTTTATTTTTTCTAAGGACAAAGTACCAGCGATTTTGGTCAATAAAACTCCCTTTTTGCCAATCAATTAATTGAAGCTCGGGAAATTCTTCACTGAGACTTTCTTTATTCGTTATTTGAATCTTATATGTCCTAATAAAATCTTCAAATACTTTATGGATATCTTCATCAAAGCAATCTTGAAAAACATCTGCTAGAAAAAATGGAAATTTCTGGGAATTTTTTTCTACTAAACACTTGATGGTTTTTGGCTTTTTCTCTTCGATATACTTTACAAAATGGGCCCCTATCCAATAGGCCAACTGACCGTGAGGCTTTACCCCTGGCTCATCTAAACAGTCTATTTTCTGACAATTTTTTTTATTTTTTAAATATTGGTTCAACTCAAAATTTAAAAGTTCATTTTGTAATCGACCTCTGGTTAAAACAGTGGATTCAAAATAAGTGGCAATCCCTTCAGTGAACCATCTTGGTGTCACGCCTGGAATGACTTTGGCAATAGTACCGAAAATTTTTCGGCCATCTTCGACAAAGCCTCGAGTCTGATCAAGATGAATTATATGTGTGAACTCATGAACGACAAGGCTTCGCCACCAATCAGTAAAAACAGTTAAGTGCTCACTTCCTTTAGGGGGAAAGGTATAAAGATTGATGATGTTTGTAGGAAAAATGGTGGCATTTCCATTAGCCACTAAAAAATCTCCGTCAATGTTGAAATGAATGGTATCTCTGGGAACATATTCAAAATAATTGACCAATTTTATCAAGTCATTCTCTTGTATCTCTTTAACTCGCAAAGCTAAGTTCAAGTATTTTTTTAAAAAATGAACTTCTGACTTTAAAACTCCATAGGGAGTTTGGGTTTCAATTATCAAGCTAACTTTACTATCTGATGAATCAACTTTATCTCCTGTTGAAGCATAGATTCTTTTTTGAAATAAAAATAAAGCTGTAAAAAGAAAAGCTAGATATAATATTTTTCGATACATTTTTTACTTCCATAAATAGTTTATTCAAGTCATAATTGTAACGAAAAAATACATTTTTAATAGACAAATTTTTTTGATGTTTTAAGGAGAGATCATGAAATTCAAAGCAGCTTTTTCAAAAACGATTTTAGCAGTCGCTTTAGCACTTACTTTAGCAGCATGTGGTTCAAATACTAAAAAACCAACAACTTCAAATGAAACTATTTCTAACACAAAAACAGAAGTTGATAATGGGAAAAATAATGGTTTAAATCTCGAGTTAAATGGTGACTCAGATTCAAATAAAGCTGGTGGACTGGTCACTGTTTATTTTGATTTTAACTCTGCCTCACTACGATCTGACACCAAAGAAGCTTTAGATAAAAACGTGGCTTTCTTAAAAACCAATTCAAGTGTGAAAGTTCAAGTGGAAGGTCACTGCGACGAAAGAGGCTCAGTACAATTCAACTTAGCTTTAGGTGAAAAAAGAGCCAAATCTGTTAGAGAGTATTTAACTTCACAAGGAATTGAAGCAGGAAGAGTAACGACTATTTCATTTGGAAAAGAGCGTCCGGTAACTTTTGGTCATGATGAAGAAGCTTGGTCAAAAAATCGTCGAGCTAATTTTGTCATTGTAGGAAAATAATTGAATAAGGTTTTATTATCTGTTTTTTTTGTTTTGATACTAAGTGCGTGTGGCTTAACCACCACACGCCCCAAACTTGAGATGTCTTTGGCCCAAGTCGCTTTCATGGCGGCAAAAGAAGTTCAGGCCGATGTAAAAGCTCCTGGACTCTTTCGCAAAGCTGAATATTACTATTTAAAAGCAAAATCATCTTACAAAAGAAAATATTTTAACAAAGCAGAACAATACGCTCTCTTGTCCAAAAAATACTCTGAACGGGCCGAATACGTGGCCATACGAAAAAAGACATTAGAAAATTTATAAAATTTGGAGCTTCAAATGAAATTAACTCTTTTACTACTTTTAATTTTAACAGTTGGATGTAAAACTCAAGAAGATATTAGAAGAGAAAAAAACTTAGAAGTGTTAAATGAGCAAGTCACTCAAACTCAAAAATCTTCGGCCAACAATCAAAGTCGATTTGACAGTCTTGAAAGAGAAGTAGCCAAGCTTTCAGGAAACATCGAAGAATTTGCTCACAATCGCGGGAGTGAACAAAAAGAAGTTCTCCTTTTAAAAGATCGTATTAAAACTCTTGAAGAAACAATTTCAAAGCAAAATGAAAATATGGTTGCCCTCTCTGAAAAATTTAATGAGCAATCAAAATTTATTGAAGAAGTTCATGCCACTTTAAAAGACATGTCTGGAAAAGAAGTCAAAAAGACAAAAGAAAAATCAAATGATTCAGAAGAAAAAACTGAAGTTTCAAAAGCAGAAAGCATTCAAGCGGCGGTTGCATTAATCAAATCTAAAAACTATACCGAATCAAAAGAGATGTTATTAAACTTACTTGAAAACAAAAAACTAAAGAAAAAAGAGAAACCACAGGCTATTTTCTATCTCGGGCAAATTGAATTTCGCACAAAAAATTTCGATGAAGCAAAAGTTTATTTTTCTAAACTCTACACTGAATACCCTGAATCGAGTTTAAATTCTGTCGCCTTATTAAATTTAGCCAAATCATTTATCCAATTAAAATCTAAAGAAGAAGCTAAGCAAACTCTTGAAGAATTAATGGATAAGTTTCCTGGAACAAAAGAAGCGACTGAAGCTAAATCACTCAAGGCTAAAATATAATGAAATTGTCTTGGATCTTTCTTTTATTATTTGCATCTTGCAGCCAATTTATTGAGACCGTCGATAAAAATAGTAAAAATCAGATTCAAACCACTCAAAAAGCTCAATTGGTTTTTAGTCACAACATTAGTGGTGAAACTCACCCTTGTGGATGCCGACAATTTCCTCTCGGAGGACTTCCACAAGTTTATGGTCTTTTTTCTAAATTAAATAAAGACAGTGAATTATTATATGTCGATACGGGAGATACCTTCTTTCCTTCAAGCGTGATTCCCGACACGGTAAAATCATCTTTAACTTTTCAAGCTTCAAACCTTGCCAGATCACTTGATCAACTCAATTTAAAATATCTTACTTTAGGAGACCAGGATTTTGCATTAGGAATTGATTTTTTAAATGAGTTAGCTTCAAAACACAAGTTTCAGTTTTTACTTTCTAATTTAAGTAACAGTAAAAGTATACAGCATCAAAAATTTGGATATTTTGAAAAAGATAATTTAAAGATTTATTTATTAGGCTTTTCTCATCCCGAAGTAATGGGCAAGTATTCATACTTGTTTTTAGAACCGGAAATCGTCATGGATTCTCTTTTAAAAGAACTCTATGCAAAAGGTTATAATCCTTCAAACTCACGTCATCGCTTAGTGGTATTAAGTCATTCTGGCATAGACTTTGATGAAAGTTTTGCAGGAAAATACCCGATGATTGACTGGATTATCGGTGCTCATTCGCAAAGTTTTCTGCGCTTTTCTAAAGATGTTGGAAACACCAAAATCGTTCAAGGCTTATCTAAAAATCACTATATCGGGAACATCACTTTTGACCTACACGCTACAAAAGACACTGACCAATACTTTCTTCATGAAATAAGAGATGAACTTGAAAAAGAAGTTAATCCAAATCCATTAAGAGAATTTGTGAACGAGCACAAAAACATGATGGCGAAATTTCAAGAAAAAGAACAAGAAGAAATGGTGGTTTTCAAACCAAATAAGAAAAAAAATGCTCCTATAAAAAATTATACAACATGTATTCAGTGTCATAAAGAACAAGGTGATTTTTGGAAGTCGACGCCTCATTCATTGGCACTTTTGACTCTCATTAATGCCAAAGAAGAAAAGAATTTAAACTGTATCGGTTGCCATTCCCACGGACTCAATCAAGCGGATGGCTTTAAAAAAGCAAAAGATGTGATCAATGGCAAAAACTTTAATTTCAGTGAATTTTATCGAGAATTAAAAGTTGAATCTCAAAAAATTCCGTCTGTCCGAAAATTATCGAGTCAGGAAATTTTAAATGTTCACAAGGTAATGGATCCACTTTTATTAAAACATAAGGCCGATAATAATCATGCCCAGGTACAATGCCTCAATTGCCACGATCAAAGTGACACCCACCCTTTTAAAAATAGATCTACCGTGACAAAAGAAGAACGTCTTGAATCGATCAAGACAAAATGTTTAAGCTGTCATACCAACGATCAGTCAGTGGAATGGTACCAAGGAACTGTTTTAAAAGAAGATGTTTTCCTAGGCAAATTAAAACAAATGAGTTGCCCGAGTCTTAAGTAAATTGAAATTAATTTTTAATTTTTTCTAAAAATTTATTTTTATACTCATCACCTAGAAAAAAAATATCTCCATGGGTTCCCTTCTCAAGTACCCAAAATTCTTTTTTCTCATGTTTAATTTGTTTATAAATTTCTTCTCCAAATTGAAAAGGAATAACCGGATCTTTTTTTGAGTGAATCACCAAAAGGGGCATGCTTAAATGATCGGCATTTTTTGAAGTAAAATCATTGCTCACTAAAAATCCTAAGAGACCTTTGGTGCGATAGCTGGCAATTTGTTGTGGACTAAAAAAAGTAGAATCGAGCACGACTAAATGTATTTCGTCTTTGTAAGGAAATTCCTCAAGGGCACGCATTAAGATGCTTCCTCCTAAACTTTGTGCATAAAAAATAAGTCTCTTGTACTTTCCTGCTTTATATTTATCATATGCTGTGAAAAGTGCCTTTAGTGAGTCCTCCACGGTTCCTTTCGGATAAGGACTGCCTTCACTTAATCCATAACCGCGATAATCAAAAGTCATCAGATCAGTTTGATGATCTAAAAGCCAAGTTAAATTAAAAATGTGCGATGACATATTTTGAGCATTCCCATGAAGCATCAAAACCAAATTTTCAGAAGGGGTGTTGGGATTTTTAGTGGTTTTCAAATCCCAAAAAAGTATTTTTGTCCCATCAAATGATCGCACAAAATATTCCTTTAAATCAAAGTGAAAGGCCCGAGGATCACCATGCAAAATGCGGTCGGGGTGGTATATTAATCCAGTACATCCACTAAAAGTAATGGCCAAAACTAAACTGCAAAGTTTCAAATTCATTTTTAATTTTTCCTTTTTTACTTTGAGAAAAATACTCTAAACCTAATTCATTCTCTCTATCTAAAAAATAGTTGATTTTAATTTTTTTTGATTCAATAAAGTTTTTATTTAAAGACGCTGCCATATCAGATTTTAAATCTTGAAAGTATCCAAGTTTTACTTTATCAGACCAATTCATTAAAAATAAAAAGGATAACATTGGTGATAATACATATTGATCTTTATAATGTTTCGAAACGGATCCATCTAAACCGAATAATAAATTGACTGAAGTCATTCGATTGTCTCTTAGGCTTAATCCCATTTGAGCAACTCCATCAAAGCTGTGACAAAATTCACATTGATCTTTATAAATTCTATCGACAAAAACTTGGGCCCTCCAAGATAATTGCGGATCATAAAAAGTAAATGGATGAAGGCTGACTAAATCCACAAATGTGGCCTGGTCTAAGGACAATTTCTGGTCATCAATGCGATATATGACACTCGCCGATAAAAAATCAAATTGGGAAAAAGGATCAAAACCTAAATCACGACTCATTAAATTGTGATAGCCAAATTTAAAATTAAATCCAACTACATTTTCTTTGTATTCATTTCGATAGATAAACTCACTCTTAAAAGAGTGATGCCCCCACTCTGGACGATTATCTTCCATGATTTCTAGTTTTTTATTTTCTGATTTTGCTAACCGACTTCGATGAATTAAAGTCTCTCTTAAAAGCTTTTTTTCTTCATCTTCAATCGCCAATTTTTTACGATTGCGATAATAATCTTGATACATGATAAAGGCATCGAGCACGTCTGTGCTTTTTACTAACTGAATATTTTCTTTTTTACTGATCAAAGAACGAAGTAATCGATAATCCTGGGAACTTAATCCCTCTAGTGTTTTCGCCAATTGTTTTTTTAAACTTGGTCTGTATTTTACACTTTCAATTAAATTTTTCTTTTCCACCATTCTGACTAATTCTGCAGGGAGATAATACCAACGACTCTGATAATTAATGTCATCCTTGAGATCAGCATTTTCAGATTTAAAATAAGCTACATCGAGTAGTTCCGACAAAACACTTGAACAATTTTCATGGAAAAAATAATAATCGGCAAAAGAAGTTTGATAAAGTTCCCATATATGATTTAAAAATCTTTCAAGTTCAGCTGAACTAGTTTTTAAATTATATTCAATTAAATCTCGGGACTCTCCATTATTGTATTCATTGACCTTGGTGTAGTACTTGGTAACTTCAAAAAAACCTTTGTATCCACCAAACAACCCTTTTAAGGCATAGACTAAACCAATATCGGTTTCATCTGGAACGGCCGAAAAAGCAATGGCGTAATCTAATAAATCATTCACTTTATTTTTTTGATTCACTCGAATCATGGTATGACCAAATAAAGACGAAGGATTATTGGGATAAGAAGAAGAAAAAATTAAAGTGAGACTTTCTCCATTGATTCCTGATAGCCACTCTTCAAACATGGGGCAAGGAATTTCTTTCACTTCATCGAGATAGCCCACGCTTTTTAAAAAACGAAATCGCTCTCTAAAAACACATTGCACGGGATAATCAAACCATCCGGCTTTTTTCGATTCATCTTTAAATGCCGCGATGGTAGCCGATAACTCTAAGCTGGGTGATTCTTTCCCTTGTGGCGAAAGAAAAAATTTTTCCGAATCAATACGGCTTTTTCCAGAATGAAAAGGAGCATGCAAAAGCTTATACCAATAAGCTTGTTGATCGTTATTTAAATTGCGGTAACTTTTTTCAGAATTTTCTACAGAGGTTTGTGTGAGGCCCGCAAGTGAACTTGCAGGCCAAATAAAAAAACTAGATAAGAGTACAAGATTGAGATAAAACTGCATTGTTTTGGATTTCTCTCTTTACGTTATTGTAAAGTTCAACACCAGAAACGTTATTAGTCATAACTGAATCGTAGTTTGATTGAACCATTGAACCAAAAGCGTTAACATTTTGGCAACCAAAAACAGCTGCGAATCCATTTACGAATTCTCCGTTTCCACGAGAAAAATCGATTGCTAATTGATTAAGGTTAGCTTCTGCAAAGTGAATACCTTTAGCGTCATTTTTAACGATAGAGTGTTTTGCACATCCTGAAGTTCCCATTGTCATAGCGATTGTGCTAGATGCTGTAGCGTTAACTAATGAACGTGTATAAGATGAAATTAGAGATTGCTTTGGAGCAACTTCCCATCCTAATCCACATCCTGACGAAGAGTCAGCAGCGAAAGCACCAAAAGAAAGTAAAAAAGCTAAAGCGATAATCATGTTCTTCATTAAAATCCTCCTTGAATCCATGAATGTTTTGCATACCGTTTAGGTTCATGTATTATGATGAAAATTACAAGCAAAATGATAATATGAAAGAAAAATTAATATTAGGTATAGAGACCAGTTGCGACGATACTTCTATCGCACTGATTCAAGGAAATGTTGAAGATTTTAATCAACTTCCAAAGATTCTAGCATTTGAATCTTTCTCTCAAGAAATTTTACTAAGAAAATGGGGAGGAGTGGTTCCTGAAATTGCTGCCAGAAATCACATGGAAAAAATTCCACCTCTTTTAGAATCTGTGATGAATCACGCGCAAAAAAAATATGCTGAAATAGACTTGATCTCGGTTACCACGACTCCCGGTTTACTAGGCCCACTTTTAACCGGACTCACCACCGCCAAAACATTAAGTCTTATTCATCACACTCCCATCGCTCCCATCAATCATTTAATGGCCCATCTTGAAGCCATTCATCTCGATAGTATTGTCCCCTATCCTTACCTCGGACTTTTAGTCAGTGGTGGACATTCGATGTTTTTAAAAGTCGAAGGACCAAATCAATTTGAAATTTTAGGTAATACCATTGACGATGCCGCCGGCGAAGCTTTTGATAAGGGGGGAAAACTTTTAGGCCTTGGCTACCCTGCAGGAAAAATCATCGATGATTTAGCCAAAACAGGTGATCCTAAAAAGATTTCTTTTCCGGTTTCTCTACTTGATAAAAATGAAGCGCATATGAGCTTTTCAGGTTTAAAAAGTGCCCTACGATTATTTATTGAACAAGGTAAAAATCAATCGGAAAAAATGGAAGATATCTGTGCCAGTTATCAACATGCTATTATCGAAGCCTTTATGAAAAAACTAGTCGTGGCAAAAAATATTTTTACTCAAAAAACAAAGCTTTCAAATTTTCCCATCGTGGTTGGGGGCGGTGTGGCCTGTAACAGTTATCTTCGAAGTCAGTTAAGCCATATGGACCAAAACATTTTGTTTGTGGCCCCAAGATTTTGCACCGACAATGGGGCGATGGTCGCCAATCTTGGTCTTCGAAGTTATGCTTCTCGCATTCATTTTCCTGAATGTCTTAATCTCGATGCAAAAAACTTACTAGTCTCTAAAGAACAAAAGTTAGTTGATATGAAAAACAAAAAAGCAAAAGGAAAAACTTCATGAGCACCCTTCCTTATGCCAATAAAAACTTAGGTCAGCATTTTTTAAAAGATCAAAACGTTATTTTAAAAATTACTCACGATTTCAAAGATTATGAGGGGGGCATATTAGAAATTGGCCCGGGTCCTGCTATTTTAACTGCTGAACTATCAAAGCATCAAAAAAACTTTCACGTGATCGAAATGGATCAACGCTTTTTAGAATATCTTGAAAAACACCTTAAAAAAGATCACATTCATTTTACCGACGCGGTAAAAGTAGATTTAAATCAATTCATCAAAGATAAATTTGATGATCAGAACATTTGGCTGGTTTCTAATCTTCCTTATAACGTGGGCTCAGTACTTTTAGTTAATTTTTTAACGGTAGAAAAAATTCAACGAATGACTTTAATGTTTCAAAAAGAAGTGGCCGACAAAGTCTTTCCTTTTGCCACCACTAAAAACACCCTTAACTCACTAATGGTTTTATGCCAAAACTATTTTGAGTGTTCCCTACTTTTAAAAGTACCTCCAGGAGCTTTCAGTCCTCCTCCCAAGGTTGACTCTGCGGTTATTAGCTTTAAACGTATTGAAAAACCACTTGTTCCCATTTCTGAATTTAAAAATTTAGAAACATTTGTTCGATTGGTTTTTTCTCAAAAAAGAAAGCAGCTCCATGGAATACTTAAACAAAGGTTCCCTGATGAAAAAATTATCGAAGCTTTTTCACAACTTAATTTAACAATGACGATTCGAGCAGAGGCCATGAGCTTCCATCAAATGATCGATCTCTATCGGAAATTTTACCCATGAAATACTTAGTTTTATTTTTAATTTTATTGCAATCTACATTCGCATCTTACCCTGAATATTTTGGGGCTAGTTATTCAACAGGAATGATTGGAAATCAAGGGAATGCGGATGAAAATGATCCCAGTAACAATTACTATGTGCCAGCTATTTTGGCCTTTAGTAAGTCGGTAAACTTTTTAGCGAATGCCAGTTCCACTGCAACTCAATTTGATGAAATCAAAAATGTCGTTGTCACTAACTCAACCAATTCCTCTTCGACAACTTATGGAAATGTAAAAACGGATTACCCAAAGTTTATTGGCGGCGCTCTTCACTTTGGACTTCCTGTAGGTTATTCCGATAAAGGATTTTTAGGCACTTTAGGATTATCTGTGTTTCTTCCCATTGGAAGCATCATTGAAACTCACTCAGGAGATCCTTTTCTTCCTGAGTACGTGATGTACCGGTCAAGATTTCAAAGAACTTCAATTTATTTAAATTTTGCAAAAAGTATTAACGACGAATGGGCCTACTCTTTAGGAGCACTGCTTGGATTTCAAGCTTCCGCAGATGTCAAAGCGAATTTAAGTTTAAATGGAGCCAGTTATGGTTCTTGGGCAAGAGCTCAATCAAAAATCTCTCCAAGCCTTGGGGCCATCCTTTCAGTCATCAACAAAACACCTTTGCAAACTTGGTACTTTACTTTTCAACAGGAAATGAAATCAAATTTATCAGCTCACGCAAATGGTGAAATCAATAATCCTAGCTTGGCCCTGTTTGATTCGAATATTGATTCTGTGATTTTTTACGATCCTTATACTTTTAGACTTGGTGGAAATACCACTCTAAATGACTTTAAACTGCACTACGGCTTAGAATACATGCTTTGGTCGGGCTATCAACCTCCAACGATCAAAGTGGCCAAAGTTGGTGGCGTGATTGTACCAAGTTCAAACTATGAACAAATTGTCACCAAAGATACCATCAATCCTAGACTTGGGATCAGTTATGATTTTACTAATCGAGTGACTGGAGCATTCGGGCTCACCTATCGAATGAGTCCCCTTGATTCAGATTTTTCAAAAAGTGGAAATTCTATCGACACAGATTCTTTGATTTTTTCTACGGGCTTTCAATATCGTATTGTGATTTGGTCTAAAGATGTATCTGTCGGATCAAGTCTTCAATACCATCATTTAAAAGATAAAACGGTGACTAAAACGGCTAACCAAGAAAATGGAAATGCTGGTACCAAATTAGGAGGACCCGGATATAATATTGGAGGGTATATATTAAATGCCAGTCTGGGAGTAAAATTTAATTTTTAGTTATGAGTATAAAAATAATTGCCAAAAATAAGCGTGCCGGATTTGATTTTCAATTATTAGAAAAAATTGAAGCGGGTGTTGTACTTCAAGGAACTGAAGTTAAGGTTTTGCGAGAAAATAAAGTCAATTTAAATGAGTCATACGTACTAATTAGTGACAATGGCGAAGCCTTTGCTTACAACGTACTCATCCCTCATTATGCTTTTGGTAATATTCATAATCACGATGAACAAAGAATTAAAAAACTGCTTTTAAATAAAAAAGAGATTGCACGTCTTTATCATGAAATGAAAGCAAAAAATTTAACTTTGGTCGTGACGATGATTTACTTTAAAGACTCAAAAGTAAAAATTGAAATTGCTCTTGCCCGTGGTAAAAAAATGCATGACAAACGTGAGAGTGAAGCTAAAAGAGATGTAGAAAGAAAACTTCGCCAAAATAAATGGGAAGACTAAGCTTTCTTTTTAGCTTTACTTGATCCTTTTGAACTTCCACCCAATAAAAATATTGAGATAAGACCAAAGACCAGCCCCACAAGCGTAAATTTTCCTACCCAATAAAAGGATTCATCAATCATTCCTTGTGTGAAAAATTTAGTAAAGCTTCCAACAAAATAGCCTTTGGTTAAAACATCGAGCCAATCAAGTTTTCCAACCATGATAAAACTTGGTCTGGTATAAAGACCGATTGAAGTAAAAGTGACGAGAGATAAAATAAGTAAGATTATTTTCTTCATACTTTCATTATTCTACAGAAATAAAAAATTACTATAAAAAAAAGAAATAATTTCATAATATAGAATCATGAAAATATTAAAATTTATTGATTTGAATAATCGCGGACATAAACTACTTACTATCTTTGGACTCATTTTGTCGGATTTCTCTTTGAGTGTTTATACATTTTATCTTTTAAAAGACTATGAACAATTTCGTGTTGAATTAGAAAAATACTCGCAAAATCCAGATTTCAACTTAGAGATTTATAAACTTTTTTTACAAACTCTGGTCTTTGTTTTTTTAGTGATTATAAGTATACATGCTTTAATTGGATTGTTTTTCTACAAGAATAAAAAAATCGCCATCGGCTATTTTCAGTACTACAGCCTGCTTGCCGCCCTTTCTGTTTTTGTCTCATTTATATTTAACCTGAACCCTCTATTTTTAGTGGTGGGATTCATCTATTTTTTAATTTACTTTAATATTAAAAATGCTAAAACTGCGGGATGATGAATTTGGTTTCTTTTGGCTTTGTCCAATCAGGTAAAGCAATATTTTTATTTTGAAGAATATTTTGCCCTGAAAGGGCCAGTAAAAATGAATCGAACGCTCTTGGATTTCTAACTAAAATATCTAAGTCATGATTATAAATAAAGATATTTAAAGCGCTTTCAATTTTTTTGATCGTATCTATTCGGGCTTCAATACCTAGATCAATGTCAGATAAAAGCTCTAAATCTTTTTTTAAAATAACTTTTGATCTTAATAGTTCGATGATGGTTATATGGCCATTGGCCTCAAATAGCTCTAAATCTTTTGGAAAATGACGTTTAATATAATTAAAACGCGAAAGAGTCATTAAAGAAGTATTTCCAAATGAATCAAAAGAAGTATTAAACATTTCTAAGATTTGATCGTAGTAATATTTCCAAATAAAAAAATCTAGAGAGCGATTCCAATAGGGAATAAAACCTTTTTTGAGTCTTCTTTTAAATGAACGAGATAAGAGATGATGATGAGTTTCTTTTTCAAAAATATTGCGGTTAAAAACAATTTCATCCGATTTATTTCTTTCTTGTTCGTATTTTTTTGGATTGTTTTTTATAAATTCTAAATCTTCTTTTAAAAGATGGTTGATTTTTTCTCTTGTCACTTTTACTGATTCGACACTACAAAGATTTGCCCCAGGGCAGGCCAATTCGCAGTGATAACATTCTGGTCTTGAAAGTGGAAAATCCACCACTAATTGTTTCACTTGAAAAGTTTCAATCCAATCCCGAAGAGCGTCGTCGTCACTTTCCGCATCTTCTTCTTTAACTGGAAGGAGGGATTTTAAAAACCAACGTTCACTATCTGGATAATATTCGATAAGACAGAAGTAGAAATTATCATTTCTTCCTCCTTTCATACTCAAACTTCCAATGTTTTTTATAGTTGGTCCCAATTAACTCTCAATTCATCAATGGTTTTTCAATTATAAATTCTAATTGATTCATTTGATGTTTTTTAACTAAATCTAATATTTTTGATCGATCTGTTTTTCCATGAGTAATGAGAAAGCATCCTCCCCCACCTGCACCACAAATCTTTAGACCTATACTTTGATCATGCTTCAATAAATCTGATCTCAAAGCTTCCATAGAAGGTGTTAAGATGTTTGGAAACAATTTTCTTCTTTCCTCCCCTTCATAACCAATCAGTTCAGAAAGAGAATCAAGTTTGTTTGCTTTAATATTTTGATAAGCCGTTTGTGATAATTCAGCAATCTTAGAAAGGCCCATGCGGACTTCTTTATCTTTATTAAAAAAGGCTTTATAAACTTCCCAATTATTTATTCCTGAAAGTCTGGTCTCACCACTATAAACTAAAGTTAAATTTTTCTCTAAATAATTTTTCAGAGACTCATTATAGAGTTGATCGACTTCAACTTTTCCAGGTGTAGGTACTAGACCTAAAATTCCTCCAAACAAAGCAGGATAGTAATCTTGATAACCAGCTGGCCCAAAATCTAAAATTTTTGCTTCTAAAGAATTGACTCTTGAAATGGCCTCAAGAGGATCAAATGATTTTTTTAAATATTCTGCCACTGCTTTATAGCAAGTGACTCCCATGGCACTTGAACCCCCAAGTCCTGCCCCGGGGGGAGAACCTGACTCAAGAGTCAGACGGACATTTTTATGGAGTTTAAACATATCTAAAATAGATAAAACAAAAGTTAATCCTGAAAAATAATGATTTAAAAAATTAGCTTTGGTGAAATCTGAACTTTTAAATTTATTAGTCGTTTTATAATCAAGCGAAACAATTTCCACTCCATCAAAATCAATAGTTTCAATTTTTACTTTGGCTTTCAGTGAAGTAGCCAAATTGATTGTGACCACATCAGGTAAAATAACATTGATTGGATTTAAATCAAGCGTTCCGCCTAAAAGATCGACTCGAACACTTCCACAAACATTAGTGTCCACCATAAACTCCAATATAAGGAAGCTCACGGTAAGCGCCATCAAAATCTAAACCATAGCCAATAACAAATTTATCTTCGATATCAAATCCAAGATAATCAACAGCTACTTCTGTTTTAAGTCTTGCTCTTTTTAATAAGAGTGAACAAAGTTTTAAAGATTTTGGTGATTTCAATTTTAAATGCTTCATTAAAAAAGTGATCGTTAAGCCCGTATCCACAATGTCTTCAACCACTATCACATTTTTATTTTCTAAACTTTGTTTTACATCTAAGCGAAAACTAATTTGGCCGGTACTTTCAGTTCCTTCATATGAGGAAAGCGAGACAAATTCAATTTGTGCTGGAATTTTTAATTTTCTCATCAAATCTGCACAAAAGATAAAAGATCCCGATAGAACACCGACAATAATCACTTCTTGACCTTTAAAATCTTGATTTATTTTTTCGGCAAGTTCAGAAATTCTGTTTTGAATTTTTTCTTCAGAAATAAAGACATCAACTTTAGCACTCATAAAACTTCCTCAACTCAAAGTTTATTTATGCTTTAGTGTACTATAGGTTTTGGCTTTTTTCACTCGAAGAATTGAGATTCACAAAAAAGGCAAGCTGATCTTCATCTTCTCCAAAAAAGTCAGCATGAGCTCGACAACGAGCTTCATATAAATCTGCCTCTCCCACTAGAACTTGGCTTGAATTTTTAGGATTTTTTCTAAAAGTCTTAGATGCTGGGGCTCCACAAACTGTGCAGATAGCCTGAATTTTATGAACTGAATCGGCAATGGCTAAAAGAGGTGCCATCGGTCCAAAAGGTTTTCCCATATAATCTTGATCTAGACCTGCACAAATCACTCTAATTCCACGACGGGCCAACTTCTCAGCTACTTTTACAATGTGCTCATCAAAAAATTGAACTTCATCAATAGCTACCACTCGTGTCGAATCGAAAACTTTTTGCAAAATCTCAACTGAATTATTAACAGGCGTCGCTTCTACCGAAAGAGACGAATGAGAAACCACTTCGGTTTCATGATAACGATTATCAATGGCCGGCTTAAAAATTTGGACTTTTTGGCGAGCGATTTGTGCTCTTTTTACTCTCCGAATAAGTTCTTCTGTTTTACCAGAAAACATCGGACCGCAAACTACTTCTATACTTCCTGAAGCATGCACGTGACTTAATGTCATAATCCCTCCCAAAAATGTCTCAAAAATATCTTAAAGTTCGTGTGTGTGTCTTCCCATCATATTTAAAAGCAGGTTCACAGTAATCTTAAAAATTTAAAAAATTTCTAACATCTTTAGGCGTAAAGAGATATCGACACGGGAAGCTATACAAAAATCAGATCAAACTCAATAAAAAGACAAAATATGCCACGATGAGTATTGAAAAGAGAAAGACTAAAAAAAGCGGAGTGAGCAAAATTAGCATACTTTGGAGATTGGTAAATTCCATTTTTTTAACCAAACCGCGATACAAATAAAAGGCTTGGGCAAAATAACTAATCACTCGGCCACCAATCGGTAAAATCAAAAAAATATTGGCGCAATAAAAAGGAGTTAGGACTTGATGAAAAGTTTTGTCTCTGTCACCTTCAAATAAAAAGATGTCTGAATAAAAATTCAAAACAGTCTTCATAAAACGATAGGTGAAATAAAAAACCACTGGATATAAAATCACTTCAGTAAGTAAAAAGAAAATGGAAAATTTTTGAAATTTAAAATTCATCTGCTCCATGATCATGGAAGAAATGGTAGCTTCATTGCTCATGTAATTATAGGTCACTAGACCTAAGTAGACAGTAAAGAGTGAATAAAAGGCCCAAATGATTTGCATCACCCAACTCATCACTAAAAGTTCTTCAAAACTAAGCTCTTTATCTTCATCACGTTCTGAAAAAGGTGTAACTACATATTGAAAGAAATTTTGAAAGGTCGTTAAAACACTCATCAATTTAAATAGTCCTCATATTTAGTCGCTAGAGGAATTTTTTCCCCTACATAATAATGATAAGCGACTTTATTGATAAAATCAGCAAGTATCAAATCATTTTCTTCAAAAAAGACTCGAAATTCACTTCCTTTGATTTTTATTCTCATTAATTCTAATCCGTCAAATTTACTCGGAAAATAAACTCCTCCCGAAAGATGATCGCTTGGCATTTTTAGCAAATCAACCACTTCTTTCACGCTCGAATTTTTTACTGAAACTTTAGATTCGACTTTAAACAAACTCTCGTCAAAAACTTTCAAGGCCAAATGCTTTTGACTGGAGATAAAATGCAACTCTAAATCATAGTTTTTTTCATCGATTAAAACTCTTCGCTCCCAAAAGTCTTGAACATTAACAAAAAAATACTTCGCATCCTCCATTCTGAGTTCAAATAGACGATTATCTAAACTGGTCTTTAAAAAATATCCATTTAAACTTCCGTATTTTTTATAAACCTCTAAGGTATACTTTCTTCCGGCCTTATCCTCTACTTCAAAAAAAGAAAGCACTTCGCTTAAAAGCTTTTTCTCATAGGGAAAATAAAGTGTTTTAGCTTCAAGTCCATAAAGCATTCGAAGAAATGAAATCCAATTTTCGTCATGATATTTAACTGATTTTGGAGGTGGGGGCAGTGTTTCTGAATTTTCAAAATTTAATGAAAATTTTTTATTTCTAAAAGTTGATATATCTATTCTTTTGAAATTCAGTTCATTTTCAGCATAATTTAATTCTTTTAAGACTTTGGTTTCATAAAAAAAGACATTGGTTAAATAAAAAAGCATCTGAAGACGCTTATAGAGAAAGTCCGATTTTTGATACTCTTCATCTGTTTGATAGGCATTGGGATCCACTGAAGTGTCTTTCACTAAAAGCAATTTTTCTTTAACATTGTCCTTCAAAAGCATATAAAAAGATCGATCAAAATTTTGCTTTTGACCTAAAGTTAAAGTTATAGGATTTGTATCAAAAACGAATTCCATCTTCAAACTTAAATCGGGAATGAATTGGGATAAGTTAGCTTTATTCCAATCTGTACTTGGTATTTCTTTTATCACTCGCAAATTTGAAAAAACTTGGAAAAGTTCACCAATCTTTTTATCCGAAATAAGTAGGCGATGAGGTATGGCCACATAATCTTTTCCACTTAATTCAATATCAAGTTTTATCCCTTTTACTTTTACTAAATTTCCATTTTTTTCAAAATCAATCACCTTACTTTCATTATCTTGAGCTAACAATTTTTTTTGATTTCTATTTTCTTCAAATAAATATGTCGCCACTAACATGATGACTAAAACAATAAACAAGAAAATATTTTTATTTTTTAACACGGATAAATGTTTCATTGTACTCTTCTTTTTCGATACATAAAAAGTGCCGTACCAAGTAAGATCAGCGGAGAAAACACCACTGAAAAATAAAAAATAGTACCTAGCATTGGACCACTGATAAAAATTGGCTCGGCCTGAATTATTGGTAGATTAAAAGAAATAAGTCGGCCTTCATCGGACAAAAAATTTACCGCATTGATAAAAAGGGCGTAATTGCTTCCATACTTCATATAAGCATTGTGAACGAAAGTGGAATTTGAAAAAACCACCAACTTTGATTGATCATCAGATAAAGATGCCGCTAAGTTAAGTGGACCCGCTAAATCTTTAACCGGAGTATATTCGATATTTTTTTTCACCACTTCATCTAAACTCGACTCTCCCCAAGAAAGCGGAAATGGATTTGAATTCATTAAAAATTCTACTTTCATTTTTTCAGAGTCACTTTTGATTTCTTCCATCGATGAAACAAAAGGGAAAAAAACTTGGCCTTTTAAATCTCTGGTCAGTGGATGGTCACGATTAAAATTTTCAACTAGAGGAATTGTTCCATCTGAACCATTGACAAAACTTTTTTTATCAATGACGAAATTATTGTGAACGATCAAACCTTTTTTCATTAAAAAGCTTTTTAATTCAAGGGAGTGATCTTGATTTAAATCTGGATCAATACCGATTAAAAGTCGCCCACCACGTTTTAAAAACTTTTCTAAAACAGCGATCTCTGTTTTCATTAATTCTTTTTTCGGTCCCCATAAAATGGCCATTTTGGCGTCAAATGGAATTTCTTGAGTTGAGGTTAAATTGATTGGCCGAATATCTAATGAAGAATTGATTAGTGCACTATAGATAAAATTTAAGCCATCCGCATCCTTTGACTCAGTAGAATTTTCATTGTGCCCCGTTAAAAAATAAATGACCGGATTATGACTTCTGCTTACTTTAATAATTCCATTAGTCACATTCAATTCATCTTTGATTGTGACAATTTCACGTTTGTCAGCATATTCAATCAACATCGACGAGTCTTGACCGATATTAAGCGATTGAACAATATCTGGTCGAACATCGATATCAATTTTTTCAATTTCAATATCACTTTTTTCATTGCGATAAAATTCTGCCAGTGCATACCAAGCTTGTATCTCTCCACCTCTTGCCAGAATGGTGAACTTTAGCTTTTTATCAAGTTTTTTTAAAATGTTTTTTGATTGCTCTGTCATCGAATTCATTTTGTATAAAGACCAATCAATTGTTAGAGGATGTTTAAAGGCCCAATAGTTTAAAAGTCCCAAGATTGAAAAAATCAAGAGAATAAAAATTAAAGATTCAGTAAACTTTTTAAAAATTGGACTTGAATAAAAATGAATGAACTCATGACGATTTAAAAAAGCATAAAGGCCAGTTAAAACCAAGCTTAACACTGTCACACTCAAATTAAGCCACACTTCACTCGGAATAGCGATCCATAGGGCAATGACCACAAGATACAAAAGAATATTTACAACAGATAATAAAATTTTATAGTTTTTTCCCATTACCACTTTCTCGACTGTAAAGAAATTTTAATCATTAAAAAGAAAAAGAAAATGAAACTAAAAAAATAAACCAGATTGTAACTTTTAATCACTCCCTTTACAAAAGACTCGTAATGAAAAGCAATGGCCGAATATTGAACCAATTGTCCCAATATTTGATTTTGAGTAGCCTGGACTGATATCACCAACAACATTGAAGAAAGTAAAATGCAAAAAGACATCACTGCTGCAAAAATTTGATTGTCAGTTAAACTTGAAGTGAACATGCCGACAATCACATAGGCCATAACAGAAAGCCCTACTCCTAAATAGCTTGTGGCGATCACTCCCAAATCTTGATACCCGGCTAAGTATAAAATAATAGGAAAAAGAAGCGTAAAGCTAATCAGAAAAAAAGCGACGAAGGTTAAGGAAAAAAACTTTCCGAGAATGATGTGATGCAATTTTAATCGGGATGTTAATAATAAATCCATGGTGTGATTTTTCCATTCTTCAGAAAAACTCTTCATGGTCAAAAGTGGAGCTAAAAATAAAAAAATAAAATTGATATTTCCAAATATCGGCATCACCACAGAACTGCTTAAAGTTTGATTGGTGAATTCTTTTGATTGAACTATATAGTTAAAAAAGAGCCAACCTGTCATAAAAGTAAACAAAGCACATAAAACATAAGTTAAGGGACTTTGAAAATGATCCCTTAACTCCTTTTTCATTAATCTCAACATGGGACTCATTATTCATTATTCCTTGTCATCATTTTAAATACTTCTTCTAAATCTAATTTTTTTTCTTGAAAACCAATCAGCCCCATTCCACTTTCAGAAATCGCTTTGGTAACTTCAGCAATTTTTTGACCGCTCCAATTTTCTTTGGGACCGATGATCCAATCAAAACTTTGTTCCCCTTGAGCTGTCATCAAATTAAATTCAAATTGAAATTGATTTGATAATGCTTTTAATTTATCTGGTAAATTTTGATTGGTTTTTAAAAGATATTCAAATCTCTTTGAAAATATTTTTAACATGGCTTCTTTTTCGCCGGTAAAAAGAATTTTTCCTTGATGTATTAAAGTAATGTGTGTGCATAAATGTTCCACTTCATGCAATTGATGACTAGAAAATAAAATGGTGTGCTCTTTTTTTAATTCACTTATCAAGGAGCGAATTTCCAAAATTGCATTGGGATCTAAACCGACTGTCGGCTCATCGAGAATAATAATTTCTGGATTTGAAACTAAAGCTCCAGCAATGGCCACTCTTTGCTTAAATCCTTTTGATAAATTTCCAATGATTCTAGAACCCACACTTTCAAGTCCACATTTAGATTTTATTTTTTGTACATTTTCATTTTTTTTCTGATTCGTTTGGATTTCAAAAATAAAAGAAAGATAGTCATCCACCGTCATGTTTTCATAAAGCGGAGGAATTTCTGGTAAAAATCCAATTCGTCCATTAACGATGAATTCCCCTTCGGATTTTGCTAAAAGTCCGGTTAAAATTCTCATTGTGGTGGATTTACCTGCTCCGTTTGGACCTAGAAATCCATGGATGGTGCCTTTTTCAACAGAAAAGGAAATAGAATCTACGGCCTTTCTTCCTGGAAATTCTTTGCCAAGATTGGTCACTTTTAAGGCTAAATCATCATTTTTTGTATTCATTTTTAAAATCCTAGCAAAACTTACTAGAATTGAAAAAAAAATCATGTAACCTATTACTACTTAGAAAAAGATTTTTTATGATTGTTAATGTCTACGAGCGATTTAAAAACCTGACTAAAAAGGCCAACAATGTGGTTTTCACCACTCATATTGTTCCTGACGCTGACGGCATTGGGGCTGAAATTGCTTTATGCTTGGCCTTAAGATCACTCGGAAAAAATGCCATTTGTGTCAACGAAGAACCGCTACTTGAACGCTACAAATATCTCGATGCAGATGATGTGGTTATCACTCACGAAGAGTATCAAAAAAAATATGGCAATCAGACCATCGATCTTTTTATTGTGGCCGATACCAATTCTCTTAATCGCATCGGAGAGCGAACAAAAAACCTAGCACACACTTCTAAAGAAATCGTTTTTGTGGATCACCATCCTTGCGCCAAAGAAATTATGGCCATTCATTGCATCGATACGACGAAAGCAGCAACTGGGGAATTGGCCGGTGAACTTATTCGTTCTTTAAATATTGCTTTGACAAAAGAAATGGCCTTGCCTTTATATACGGCTATTTTAATTGATACATCAAGCTTTCGATATCCAACGGTGACGGCTAATACCCACCGCTTGATTGGAAGTTTAATGGATACCGGAGTGACACCTCCTCATGCCTACAACATGATTTATGGAACCAAGAAACTCTCCTATATGAAAATGCTTGGCAAAGTTCTTTCTACGGCTCAATCAACCAAAGATGAAAAAATTTCTTGGATGATTTTAACCGAAGAACTAATGACAAAATATCATGTGGACACAGAAGACACGCATGCCTTTATAAATCATCTTCTCGTTTTAGATAATATCAAAGTCGCCGTGATGTTTCGTGAAATGGGTCATCAAACCAAAGTTTCTCTCAGATCCATTGGAGATATTGATGTGGGAATCATGGCCCAAGCTCTTGGTGGCGGCGGACATGATCATTCTGCCGCGACTATAATTGAAGGCACATTAAATGAAGTGGTTGATAAAACTATTGATAAACTTCAGGCCATGCTAGATCAAGCAGAAAAAGCAGTGAAAGATTAATTTTAAAATCTAAGCTTCCCCTAAAATTTTTTCTAAGACCCCTCTCTCTTTAGAATTAAAATTAAAAGCTCCTTTTGATAGAACTGTTTTTAATTTTTCACTGGTATTAGAGTCTAGGGGATTATTTAATCCCACATCGCTTCTTACCGTATAATCAGAGGTATTGGGTGTTTTAATTTCGGGAGCACTCTCAGGAATTTTGATCTGTTCTTGCATTTTTTTATCAGTGACTTCTTGATTTAAAAACCCTTCGCCAAGTTTCATTTGATTTTTCACTTGAGCTAATTTTGAAGTCTCAACTTGAGCCGTCTTTTCTTGACTAATTTTCTGACGAATTTGATCGTCTGATAGTTCAGGTCTTGATGCCTTTTTAGATTTTCGAGTATTTTTTACGCCCTGATTTTCTGCTTTTTTTAAAGAAGGTGAAGATTCGTTAAATAATTTCATATTTTCCTCCTAGAACAGAAACAATTCATTATATCATAGAGCCTGACATTTTTTTATCAGGCAAAAGGAGCTAACAATGCCCGACTATTCTCATCTTTTAACTGGTATTGATACCGTTTTATTCGACATGGATGGAACCATTGTCAATACTGAGCCTCTTCACGCCAAAGCGGGTTTCAAGCTTTTACAAAAGATGAATCTTGCTATCACTCCTGAAGAAATGGTCAAACGCTTTTATGGAATTAGTGATTACGATGTTATTCGCTCGCTTTTTCCCTCGATGAATGATCAAGAAATTCACGAACACATCAATCAAAAAAACCAATTATTGATTCAAGCATTAGCTGAATTAAATGAGGGCGATAAAAATATATTCATCACTCCAGGCCTTTTTGATTTTTTAAACTATTTAAAAGATCATAAAATTAAAATGGCGGTTGTATCCGCTTCTGAGGATGAAGTTGTAAAAGCAACTATGGCCACATTTAAAATTGATGAAGTGATCACTTTAGGTTTAGGTAGAGGTCAAACAATTAAAACCAAACCACATCCTGATCCTTATTTGAATGCATTAAAAATTTTAAATAGTGATCCAACTAGAACACTTATCTTTGAAGATTCTCCCACAGGACTAGAAGCAGCTAAAGCATCAAAGGCCTTAAAGGTCATACGCATCACTGAGTTTGCTCATCAATCAGAATCTTTAAATTTTGATGAGTTAAAAAATTTTTTAATGCGTTAATTTTCCCAGTTAAAATTTCTTTGACAGAAATCTTTACAAAAACTAGACTCCTTTGATCAAAATTTTGATAAGGAGTTCACTATGAGAAAAGCCCTGCTTTTATCTCTCTTAATTATTTCAAATTTATCATTTGCTGAAACCAAAGTGACATTTTCTGGTGATGCCTATGTAAAAGGTTACTTTAAAAATTCAACGGGAAAAACTGGTGATCAAGCTTACAACCAAATGTTCAGATTAAATCTTGATGCTCAAGCTGATGAGAATTTAACTTTAAAAGCTGGTTTAATTTTATCTGGAAATACCTGGGAAGGTGATAACCACACGACTAATGCCGTTGGCGGAACACATGAAGATGGAGTTGGCGGTGGAGATACCACAAGACTTGATACAGCTGCACTTCATTATATGAAAGAAGGATGGTTATTTTCTGCTGGTAGAATGGCCATTACAAGTCCCGGATCTTTTTTAACTAGTGATGATAGAAGAGACCGATTACAACTTATTAAGTTTGTAGAAAATGGAATGTGGGCCTTTGTTTATGACAAAAGAAAAGAAGGAACAATTGCTAATGCCTACGATGATGCGAATATGTACTCTATCAATTTTTATGGAAAAACTGATAGCTTTAATTACGCTCTTCAAACTGGATATTTCACTTCAAAAAACATTACAGCGAACTACTTAAAAGACACGAAGCAATTCACTCCACAAATTGATGGAAAAGTAATGGGTCTTGATTATGCTGCCTACTACACTCTTTTATATAAAGGGAAAAAAGGAACACTCTATGCTGGAACTCACCAGTCACTAGCTTTAGTGCTTGGAAAAGATTTTGAAAAATTTAAAGTTCAAATTCTATCTGCTCACACACAAAGAGGTGGTTTAATCGCTTCAGGTTTTGACACTTTTTCTTCAGTGATTAACAACTCTCCTGACCATAACCAATCTTCTATTAGACTTGGAACTATCGGTCTGGGTCTTGGAACTTTTCAAAAAAATGAACACTTCACGGCTTTAAAATTTTCAGCACCAATAGGTTCTGATCTTGTTGGATCTGCTTCTTTTGGTCGCGGAAATTTTTACGTAGCAAAAGTTTCTGCTTTAAAAAATGAATCAGTCGTGGATGCAACTTTAAAATACAAGCTGTCTTCAAATTTATCTGTTGATTCAAAATACGGTCGTTTCCTATCACAAAAGGTCCATGGAGGATCTTTGGCATTAAACGCTAAGTTTTAAGAGTTTAATCCACACACACACAAATAATGGGCACTTCGAATGAATGTGCCCATTGTTTAAATCCTTAATAATCCATAAACTTTGACAGTACTTGAGTTATTTTATCAACTTGGTATTCTTGTCCAATATAATACGATTGTCGATTATCTGTGGTACGTACGCTGCAATTGATTTTTTGAAATGATAAGAGACAGCATGATATTTTGGAAAATATTATGAAAAACATGTTTTTAAAGTCAAAGTTTCTCCTTCTCTCTCTCCTTCTTTCACTTTCTGTTTTAACCACTTCGTGTGGAAACGGAACAAGCACCAGTAACATTCACATTCCTGGTGTTTCAAAATCTGCAATCACTTTAAACAATGATTCAGTTTTAATCTCTTTTGTTTTTGAAAATATCCAACTTGATGGTGGATTACGTTACAACATTCCAAAATATCCAAATTCGTACATTGAAATTTCTCCTGATTTAGAATCTGCAGGTACATTAATGGCGATTAATGTTGGTATCAGAGACGTGTTCAATACATCTCTTCAAACTCTTGACCCACAAACTCTTCCTGGTGGTAGAGCCCTTCCTGGTGTGGCAAGCGGAAGACTTCCAGCTGTGGCATTTTCAATTGAAAAATTCCATGGGATGAGCTTTTATATTGGCCCAAAACTTTTTGGTGTATTCGTTCCATTACGTTTAGGAATTGGAAACACGATGGTTACAGCTAGATACTATGTTTCAAATTCAAGAGTGGGAAATATCTCTTTAGTTGGTGAAGATGCTAATGGACAAAACTCTGGATTATTGTTGATGTTAGATATGAGTACACAAGTTCAAAATCAATTAAAGAAAGCTGCCAATCTGTAATTTCTTTAAAAGTAAAAATTCAAAGGCCCAGTTTACTGGGCCTTTTTTATTTCAAGGGGTTCTTTTAAAATAGAAATTTGCCATTTGTTTTTTGTCGATTCATCATTTTTAAGTTCAATATAAATGGGATCGTCGCGCTTTTCAAAACCATTAAAAATATAAAACTTCTCACCTACAACAGAGAGAATATTATACAATCCTTGATGGCTATCGGTATCGAGTAAAAACTTAATAAAAATTAAATCTAATGGTGCTTTTTTTGATCCCAAATCATCGAGTGCTTTAATTTCTTTCAGTGCTTTTTGCGATTGCATTTTTCTCATGGGTGCCGCCAGCTCTGAGATTTTTTTTGAGGTTAATTCATAATCTGTGCGAAAAATCTCCATGTTTACTGGATTTCTTTCAAGCTTTTTTTCAACTAATTCCATCCACTTTTTTTCAAAATCAGCAATATAAATTTCAACTGGTGCTTCCACTTCTTCTAACACTGGAATCGGTGGAGCTTCTATGACAATCTCTTTTTTAGCTTCTTTGACAACAACTGGAATAGGTTTAGGAACTAATTTTACAATTTTCTTTTTATCGACCGGAGGTTTTAAAGCAGTTAAAAAATCACTTAAGCCTTTTTGATCAAACTCTTTAAGGGCACCTGGAAGAAAAAGCTCTCCTTGCATATAACGAGATTTTTCTGCTTTTAAATTCTCAAAAACCAATGGAAAAATTAAGCGTAAATCAATATATTGATTCTCTTTCAACTTGGCGTATTTTTTAAATCTACGTAGACAGTTTTCACCCATACCGTATTGATTAATTAGCTGAAAGGCGTTAGATGTTTTTAAAATAGCATCAGTAAATTCTGAATATTGAATTGATTGAGCATCGTCATTTTCATTACAAATCAGGGTGAAAAGCTCGCGATCGCGCTGACACTGCTCCCCTACAGCTTGGGCGAATTCATTTTGAGAAAGCAATGAACAGTTTTTGTTATTTTCATAACACCAACCATGAACACGGGCAAAAGTTACATCCTTGGTGGTATTTTTGCTTTGTAAAAACACGTTTAAAAAATTCTGCTGTTCTTTTGAACTAAATGGATGATGATATATTTTTGAATATTCATTCACAAATTTTCCATAAACCCTCAGCTTAAATTTCTTCATGTCTTCAGATTTAGGTTCACACTTTTTAAATAGTTCATCATATTTAATGGAACAATGTGAATTTTTAAAATTCATCTCTTCGCTAACTCGATGATTGTTTTTTATCGCTTCAAAAAGATAACTTAAAGCTACCAGCCTATAGAGATAGCGAGTGTAGCTGTAATTTTTTTGCAACTCTTCATTCGGACAAGAGCTTTCATCAGACAGTGAATCATTCCAAAAACTTGATAATGAAAATAAGTCTGCTTGAATTTGTTGGTTTAAGTAGTTTTCAAAAAAAATCTGATCATGGTTAATGAGTATGGCCTTATTCTTATGAAAAGAAGACAGCGAATTGAGAGGCCCAATATAATTTTCCGTTTTTCTTTCACCTGTCATGAAATATTCAGAAAAGCGATTCTCTGTTGCTTCTATGAATTGACAAATAAAAATAAAGCAAAAAAAATACTTCATCTATTGAAACCAAAATAAACTTAACATTGGTAAATAAGTAATAATGATTAAAGCTATCAGTGATAAAAACAGATACGGAATGGCAATTTTATAAAGCTCCGTCACCGGTCGATTAAACCTTTTACTGGCGATAAACAAATTAATACCTACTGGAGGTGTTAAATAGCCAATTTCAAGATTGGTTAAAAAAATCATAGCAAGATGAATGGGATCTACACCAAAATCTGTGGCAATAGGAATAATTAAAGGAACAACAACCACGATGGCACTAAAAATATCCATCAAACAACCAACAACTAATAAGAAAATATTTAAAAACAACAAGAAGCTGTATTTGTCTGTTAAATACGTTTTCATCAATTCAAATATTTTCAGGGGAATATCTTCATCCACCATGAAGTTGGTAAAACTTAAAGCGGTACATAAAACTAGTAAAATCCCTGCAACCAAACTCATGGATTCAACAGCAATTCTCACTAAATCTTTTTTTAATGTGATATCTTTGTAGAGAAAAAACTCCATCACAAAAACGTAAAACGCCGTAAAAGCCGCTGCTTCTGTGACCGTGGTAAATCCTCCATAAATTCCGATTAAAACTAGAAATGGGAGTAAGGCTTCTAACCAAGCCCCTTTTAATGCTTTCAAAAAATTATCGACTGTGAACGGAACTTTATTTTCTTTTTTAGGAGCATTATAAATTGACCAAAGGGACATGATCACAATAATCAAAATTCCAGGTAAAATACCAGCTTTAAAAAGTTTATCGATATCAACCTTTCCAACAAGTCCATAGAGAATGATTGGAAGTGAAGGAGGAAAAAGCAAACCAAGGGATCCTGTAGAAGTCACAAGTCCTAAGGAAAACTTCTCACTATAACCTTCTTTTTTTAAGATAGGATAGACGACACCTCCAAGTGCAATGATCGTCACACCTGATGCTCCGGTAAAAGCCGTGAAAAAAGCACAAACGACTAAGGCGACAATGGCACTTCCACCAGGAAGCCATCCAAATGAAGCTTCGGCCAGTTTAAAAAGTCTTTCCGGTGATTTACTTTCAGCAATCAAATATCCCGCAAAAGTAAAAAGAGGAATCGTCACAATGGTTGGAGCTGCAGCCAGCTTATAAAATTCTTGAGCGACAGCTGAAACTTCCACTCCAGAAAAAGTAAAGGCCACTAATGAAGCCAAGCCCATAATGATAAATAAAGGAACTCCAATAGTTGCTAAAAAGGCAATCAGGCCTCCGGCTATATATCCACTCATGCTTGTTCTCGCTTTTTAAAACTTAAAATAAAAATGCTCATGGTTCGAAGTAACATGAGAGTTAACCCAAACGGAATAGACGATACAAGTAGACCTGAACTTAATCCAAAGAATTCAACTTTTGGAAATTCGTATTCAATTTTAGAAAACTCCACTCCCGCTTTAATCAACCAAATTAAAATCCCCATCGTGGTAAGAGAAATAAAAGCTTGTAAAAACTTTTGCGTTTTGTGCAGCTCTTTTGCTTCTAAGATTTTAGAAACCAAATCAATACAAATATGAGTTCCTTTTCCAGTGGCAATGATTCCACCTAAAAAAGTACTAAAAAAAACTAAATGTCGAACCAGCGGCTCTATAAAACTGAAATTGATATGAAACCAGCGAAAGATAATTGAAAAAAAACTGAAAAAGAGAATACTCATGATACTCGCCGTTAACAAATATTCAGTCATCTTTTCAATAAAATAATCTAGCTTTTCAAATATAATCATAGGGCCTCTATTTTTTAGAAATCTCTAATTCTAATTTTTTAAAAATTTCTTCAGAAAAAAGTTTCCCTTTTAATTTTTTGATTATTTGGGCACGAAATCCTTGAGCCGTTTTGATATCACTATCAGAAAATTTCACAAATTCAATTCCTTGTGACTTCATAAGCTTCAATGCATCTTCATTATCTTTTCCATTTCCAGCATTTAACTCTTCTTGATATTTATTTGAAATGTCCATCACCAATTTTTGATCAGCTGGTGAAAACTTCGCCCACTCTTTATTAGAAATTAAAAAAGCACCGACTGAATAACCAATAGGAAAATCAATTAAATATTTTACTTTGGTGTTCCACTGTAGGGCTAAAATTCCAACTCCTGGTGCATAAGCCGCTTCCACCACTCCGGTTGATAAAGAAGAAAGAACATCTGGAAGTGCTAAAGGGACTCCGATAAAATTCATGGATTCAATAAATGTTGAAACCAGAGGATCACCATCCCATGACCAAATTTTTAAAGACTTCACATCATTTAAATTATTCACTTTCTTTTGAGAGACTAAATACACTTGGCCAATTTCAAAAACCGCCAGGGTCTTAAAATTTTGTTGCTCAAATTTTTGACTGAAAGCTGGAGTCAGCGCTTTTAAAGTATTAAGAGCTTTGGTGCGATTGGAATTAAAGTTAAAGGGAATTTCCATCACTCGCACATCTCCATTAATGTCGCCTAATGTTTTTCCGGTGAAAATTCCTCCGTGAAGTTGACCAATTCTTATTTTTCTAAGAACGTCTTGCTCGTCACCTTGAGAACCTCCATAGTAAATTTTAAATTCTACATTTCCTTTGGTTGCCTCTTTAATTTCCGTAGTCATTTTTTTAATATTTTTTGCCCAACCTGAGCCATCAGGAACCAGCACCCCCACTTTTATGGGTCCTGCAAAAATGCTTAGTGATGTTAAAAGTGACATAGCTACAATACTTTTTTTCATTTTCATTCCTTATGATTAAAACAATTTACTTTTATATTTTTTCATTAGCTGAAATCTTTTAAGGGCGAGTGATTGATAAATTCGAAGCCTTGGCTCCAAACTCCAATTGAAACTTTTTTCTTTAGGAGAAAAATAATTCAGTTCTTTAAATTCATCTTGGTAAGTATTAAAAATTAACACTTCTTTTTCAAATCTCTCTTGATCGCCAGATGGAATCAAAGAGAACTGAGCAAAGCTCGATCTAATTAACCAGTTGTGAGGATACTTATCCATGGCCTTTTCAAAGAGCTCTTTTCCTTTTTCTGGATTTCCTCCTAACATTTTTGGACGACTCGATTCATATCCAGCAAAAAAGATATCGCAAGTTCCAAAATTGATATTGGGTGATTTCATGCAAACCCAGTCAAACAAGCTTTTTGATAGAGGTAAAAGCGCAATCATTTGCATATTATCTTTTTGAAGATTAATCAGTGAAGCTAAACTTTGAGCAAAAAATAACACCGACTCTAAATCCATTTTTTCTGACTTGAGTCTCTTATCTAATAAATTTAATATCACATTAGGTTCAATATATTTTGCTTCTAATTCTTCCCAGTACACATTTTTTAAAGCCAGATATCTCTTTCCATATTCAAGTGCTTTTGAGTAATTTAAAATGGCCAAATCTAACTCTACTCCACTATTTTTTTCTTCCCACTCTTTTTCTAAATACTCTGTCTCATTTACGATAAAAGCGTAGCCTGCATAACCTTTTACTAAAAGTGCAAGCAGTTCTTCATTCTTTGGAGACTGACTTAAGAGGGATTCTAATAGTTTTAAATTTGCTGGCACGGCATTTTTAAACATTTCTAAATTATTCTCTTTTTCAAGATCACTACTGGCCTTATAAAGTAAGTCAGAAGAGCTATTCACGGCGAATTTATTTAAGCTGGAACAAGATGAAATAAGGATCAAAAAAAATGGAAGGAACTTTAAAAAATAAGGCATAAGTAAGACTCTATAAAAATTTCTATTATTCAATATTTTGCTATAGATTACAGACATTTACAACTTCAGAAAGTTCCACTCATAAGGGAAAAAAATCCCCTCGGTAGATAAAAATTTATGGCTGTGCTATAATAAACTAAAGAAATAACTATCGTTGCCGATATTATCCGTTAGAAAAGCTCGGTTAAACGATATAAAAGGAGAAGTATTTGAAGACATCTTCAAAACAAGCTTAGCCTCTTCACGACCTTAAAAAGATCCTCTTTTTTTGGAAAGCGAAAGGGCTTAACCAAAACAAAAGAGGAATTTATGACAACAGAAACACAAGAAATTAATCAAATCAAACGACCGCTTTTAAAATCGAAGAAGAATTTGGTTGAACCAAAACTAAAAGCAAAGTCTTTAAGTTTAAAACCAGTTCGCTCAATGAAAAGAAGCTCTAGTTTAAAGCCTAGTCCTTTAAAATTGAAGTAAGTTTTAAACGGTAGTTTTCTAAGTCTTTTTCATTTTTCGCTTCGAAAAGAGTAAGAACTTTTTTAATTTTTGACTTGTCCCCTTTTTCAATCTCAATATTTTTTTTAGAAACACCTAAATAATCAGATAAGATTTCCACTATTCTTTTATTGGCCTTGCCGTCAACTGGAGGAGCATCCACACTGATGATCAAACAGTCTGCTGATTGATTGACTTGGCAATTGACTTTCTTTGAATTTGGTTTTGCTTGGACTTTAATTTCAATTAAAAGACTGTGATCACTTTTTTTAATTATTTTAAAGATCGAACTCCAGCGAATTAATATTTTTTCAAATTCATTCAAATCGCGATCTCCAGTTATCTCCTAAAATAATTTGCAACTCTTTCACCACTCGATCTAAAGGAAAACCGACGACATTTGAATAAGAACCCTTAATACTTGAAATGAATGTTAAACTTGGACCTTGAATTCCATAAGCCCCAGCTTTATCTAGCGAATCTTTGGTTTTTAAATATAAATCCATTAATTCATCAGTAATTTCATCAAAGGTCACCTCTGTTGCATCGTAAAAAGAGTGAGTCTTTAATTTATTTTCTTGATCTAAAAAACTAAAACAAACCGCGGTGATCACTTGGTGAGTGCGATCGGATAATTCTGATAAAATTTTTCTAGCATCAACGACATCTTTAGGTTTGCCATAAATTTTTCCATCTAAAACGACAATGGTATCTGAAGTGATGACAAAAAAAGCATCTTTTTCATTTTGGTCTTTGCTTTTTTCAATTATCGCCATGGCCTTGTTGTAGGCAATTTCTTTGGCCACTTCAATGGGCTCTAGCTGATCTGAGCTCTCATCGATATCAGCAATCATCACCTCAAAAGGTAAATCTAGCCAAGAAAGTAACTCTTTTCGCCTTGGACTTTGCGAACCTAATACTAATTTGAATTTACTTGATTCCATGCATTTTCTTCCACAATGTTTTTGTGGTTGAGTTTAAAAGAACCCCATCAGTTGTCAATTCTTTATATTCTGAAAATTTCAAATACTTTTCTAAAGCTTCAATATAAAAATAAGTTCCATATTCCATGGCCTTAAGGCTTTCACCTCTCACACTTAATTTATCTTTAAATCTTTCTGCTGTTAGTAAATTTGAAGTTTCAACTCTTCTTGAAAATTCTTTTAAAAATTCAACTCGCCGCTTTAAATCATTTTCATTTGGATCATCAGAGTTCATTTTACCCCAAAGGCGATATCCTTCATCTTTGGCCAACTTAAATCGATCAAACTCTGTCTGAAAAACAAAGGGTGAATAATTTTTTAAGAGTAATTCTCTGGCCACTAAAATATTATGAATTCGCTTTGTGATAAATTCACCCGTTAAAAGATGATGTGAGTCTTGATATGGATTGATTGTTTTACCTTTTTCATCCACTTCAAACCATACATCTTCCTCAAGTTTTTCTATCGTTTTATTTTCATATCCGCGGAGTTGATAGTTTAATTCTTCACTTGTAAATTCTTCGATGTTTAATTGTTCACCCGTTTTTTTCTTCACAAACGTTTTTCCACCAATTAAAGCGACCATTTCAATTTGGGGGTTGTAGCCCATAAGCGTAATCGCCGGAGAAGAAATGAATGCATAAGTTTTTTTATTTTTCACCATGGAATTATTTTCTGTGATTAATTTATTGAGGCGATTGATTTGATATATATACGTCTCTTTTTCTTCAACTAATTCCATCAAATCCGATTCATCGTAAATTTTATTATCTTGCACTTCTTGCGCCTCATAAAATTCCATCGGATGGAAAATTAAATCCGTGTCTTTAAAATTTTGTTCACGAAAAAATTTTTCAGTTCTCGAAGTCCAAAAAACATTTCCCGCATTGATTCTCACACTAATAAAGTTCTCTTCTAATCCAATGTTAAACTCATTTAAAGTCACTGAACTATTTGGAGCAAGTCTCATCATTGTTCCATCGAGAAAAAAGACCCAAGCATAAGAATGATCTAGAGTTTGAATTTCATCCCCTTCCATAAGACTTGATCGAAATTCTGGAACAAAGTAACTATCCCCTCTATCAACTTTACAATTTCCCACACATTGAAGTAGTCGCCCTCCCACTTCTTTGTTTTTTCGATCTCTTAAAACAGTCTCCCAATCTGGGGTGATCTCTTTTTTATCTTGATCATGCTTCCAATCAGAAAAATCTAAAAACTTTAAGGCCTTAAGATTCTCCCAATCAAAATTACTTCGAGTTTGATTTTTATACTCGACGACTTGTTGAGCATTGCCCAAAAAACTAAGGATTAAAAACAGAAGTGAGATGATGTATTTCATTGTGTAACTTTTCGGAATACTCATTAAAAATTCAAGCTTTTACCTGTTCAATTTGGCCATTTAGTGCTAGATTTTCCCTTGGAATTGTCCCTTTTTATTTGAGGAGTTGTTCGTGAGCGTCAATACCGAAGCAAATGAGTCAGAGAATACATCGTTTTCTTTTGTGGAAAGTGAACACAAAATTTTAAAACTATGGAAAGAAAAAAATATTTTTCAAAAATCTTTAGAGCAAACCAAATCAAATAAACCTTACATCTTTTATGATGGTCCTCCATTTGCTACGGGACTTCCTCACCACGGACATTTATTAGCAGGAACTTTAAAAGACATCGTTCCAAGATACTGGACCATGAAAGGTCGTTACGTTGAAAGACGTTTTGGTTGGGACTGTCACGGTCTTCCCATTGAACATGAAATCGATAAGAAACTTGGAATGTCAGCTCAAGATGCTGTGAAAAAAATTGGAGTGAAAGGTTACAATGACGAGTGTCGTGCCATCGTTCAACGTTTTACCAGCGAATGGGAAAGAACAGTCACACGCTTAGGCCGATGGGTTGATTTTGAAAACGATTATAAAACCATGGATACTCCTTTTATGGAATCTGTTTGGTGGGTCGTAAGTGAACTATGGAAAAAAGATTTAATTTATCAAGGAACCAGAGTTGTTCCATTTTCAACAGCGCTTGGAACTGTTCTTTCAAACTTTGAGGCCAGTTCAAATTATCAAGACGTGCAAGATCCAGCAGTCACGGTTTTATTTAAAGTTGAAGGCAAAGATTATTATATTGCAGCTTGGACGACGACTCCTTGGACACTTCCATCTAACCTCGCTCTTTGTGTGGGGCCTGAAATTGAATACGTCAAAATACACGATAAAGACAAAGATATAAAATTCATTATCGCTAAAGATCGAGTTGAAGCTTATTCGAAAAAAAGAAATTTAGAAATTTTAGAAACAATGAAGGGTTCAGATTTATTGGGAACTCGATATGAACCCATGTTTCCTTACTTCGCTCATCGAAAAACTGAAGGCGCCTTTGTAGTCTTAAACGACAATTACGTCACCACGACTGATGGGACAGGTGTGGTTCACACTGCTCCGGCATTTGGTGAAGACGATAATCGAATCATGAAAGAAGCAGGATTAAATTTTCTTGAATGCCCTGTAGATGATGCCGGTAAATTCACTAAGGAAGTTTCAGACTTTGTGGGAGTTCATGTTAAAACTGCTGACAAAGATATTATCAAAAAATTAAAAGACGAAGGTGTTTTATACGATCAAGGTGTTTTAGTTCACAGCTATCCATTTTGTCCCCGATCAGACACTCCTTTAATTTATCGTTCAATCCCATCTTGGTATGTGAGTGTAGAAAAAATTAAAGAGCAATTATTAAAATCAAATGAAGAAATCAATTGGACGCCATCACATATTAAAGAAGGCCGATTTGGAAAATGGCTTGAAGGAGCTCGCGATTGGAATATTTCCAGAAACCGCGTTTGGGGAACTCCTATTCCTATTTGGATCAACGATGTAACAGACAAACGAGTTTGTATTGGAAGTATTGAAGAACTTTATAAATTAACTGGAACAAAAGTCACTGATCTTCATAAAGAAAATGTCGACGATTTAGTTTTCAAACTTCCAGGCGAAGAAGGAACTTATCGAAGAATTCCAGAAGTATTAGATTGTTGGTTTGAATCTGGTTCGATGCCTTATGCTCAACTGCACTACCCTTTTGAAAACAAGGCCATGTTTGAACAAGGTTTTCCGGCAGAATTTATTGCGGAAGGTTTAGATCAAACTCGCGGATGGTTTTATACATTGACTGTTTTATCAACGGCGCTTTTTAATAAGCCAGCTTTTAAAAATGTTATCGTGAATGGTCTCGTTCTTGCCGGCGACGGAAAGAAAATGAGTAAGCGTTTAAAAAACTACACGCCACCAGATGAGTTAATGGAAAACTTTGGTGCCGATGCTCTTAGACTTTATTTAATCAATTCAGGATTAGTAAAAGGTGAAGAACAACGCTTCTTAGATGAAGGTGTAAAAGATATGGTAAGAAAAGCTCTTCTTCCATGGCAAAACTCTTTCAAATTTTTCCACACCTATGCCACAGTTGACGGCTGGTCTCCCGTTAAAAATTTCAAAACGTCTGATAACATTGTCGATCGTTGGCTATTATCCAATCTTCAAACATTAAAGAAAAATATTGCTAAAGAAATGGAAGAGTATCATCTCTACAATGTGGTTCCAGCACTTTTTACTTTCATTGAAGATTTAACTAACTGGTACATTCGTTTAAATCGCGCTCGTTTTTGGGGCGAAGGTTTAACTGATGATAAATGTGCGGCTTACTCGACTTTGTATACTGCTCTTCGTGAATTAACTATTTCCATGGCACCATTTGCCCCATTTTTCGCAGAACATGTATTCCAAGAACTAAGAAAATTAAATCCAGCGGAAGCTGAATCAGTTCACTTATGCTCTTACCCAATTGCGGATGATAAACTCATTAACAGTGATCTTGAAGATGCTGTAGGAAGAATGCAGCAGCTTATTTTACTTGGTCGTCAAAAAAGAAATCTCGTGAATATTAAAGTTAAAACGCCAATGCGTTCACTAACGATTATTCACAAAGATCAAAAACTTTTAGATGAAATCAATAAACTTTCTGACTACATCAAAGTGGAATTAAACATTAAAGAAATTAAACTTTCTACGAAAGAAGAAGAATTCATCAACCTTTTTGCTAAACCAAATCTACCTGTCCTTGGAAAAAAACTTGGTAAAGATATGGGGAAATATAAAGGCCTGATCGAAAAATTATCTTCACTTCAGTTAAATGAATTAGAAGCAAAAGGCTCAATTGTTTTAGAGGGCGTGAGTTTTGATCCATCTGAAATTTTAATTTTCAGAGAGGCAAAACCCGGAACACAAGCCATGAGCAATCGAATGATTTCTATCGATATGGATACCACTCTTGATCAGAACTTAATCGACGAAGGACTTGCTCGCGAAGTGGTTAACCGTATTCAAAAATCAAGAAAAGATTTAAATTTCAATGTAGGTGATCGAATTATTGTTCACTATCAAGGCTCAAGCGAAATTGAAGAAGTGATTGAAAAGTTCAAAACTCATATTGGTGGGGAAACTCTTTCAACAAACTTTGTAAAAGAGGCTAATGAATTAAATTTAAAATTTGATATTGATGATTTCAAACTAACCATGAATATTAAAAAGGCTTAAATATGGGCAAGCATCATCATCACTGTGACCACGACCATGATCATGATCATCACCACGATCATGGTCATCATCATCATCACAACGTTGATGCAACCAAAAAAGCCTTTATCGTCGGGATTGTTTTAAATCTCGCATTTACTATTATTGAATTTGTTTATGGTTTTATTGCAAACTCAGTGGCCCTCATGGCCGATGCCGGTCACAATCTCTCAGATGTTTTAGGATTAATCATTGCCTTTGTGGCCTCAAGATTGGTTTTGAAAAAAGCTTCGAAGCGTTTTACTTTTGGGCTTAAGGCTTCCACCATTATTTCGGCCTTAATGAATACCTCATTTTTATTTATTGCCGTTGGAATGATTTTGTATGAGGCGATTTTAAGAATTAATGGCCAAGTGGAAGTTCAAACTGAAATCATGATGATCGTTGCCGGAATTGGTATTGTGATTAATTTTGTTACTGCCATGTTTTTTCATTCTCACGCCCACGATGATTTAAATGCCAAAGGAGCTTATTTGCATCTATTAGGAGATGCCGCTGTCTCTCTTGGTGTTGTGGTGGCCGGACTTTTAATCAAGTACACAGGCATTAATATCATTGATCCTATTGTCTCCATATTCATTTCACTTTTTATTATTTATGGGACTTGGTCTATTTTTAAAGAAGCACTCTTTTTATCGATGAATTCAGTTCCTGAAAAAATTAAATTAGATGAAGTTGAAAAGTTTTTAAAAAACATTAAAGGTGTAGAATCTATTCATGATTTACATGTTTGGGCCATAAGCACCACTGAAAATGCCCTCACTGCCCATTTGTATGTTCCAGATAATAATTCACATGAAGAAATTTTAAAGGAAATAAAAGAGAATTTGAAAACCAAATTTCATATCCAGCATTCCACTATTCAAATTGATAAAACTCATGAATGTGAAATGCTAGATCAAAATTGTTATCATGCTTAATTTTATGAATCTGAACCAAAGTTAGAATCCACAACATAAAAAATTTCATTATTTGATAAATCTAGAACGGCAAAGATATAAGCAATAGTATTGTTTCCTGAACCATCTCCTTCAAGCACCACCACATTTGATTCTTTAGAAATATTGACTAAACCTTTCACAAAGCTTTTTAAAAATGGAGCCGCCTCTTCACTATCATTTAACCAATACATGCTTTTTCGAATATACTTCTCAGCCTCAATTTCAGTTTGAAATTTAATATTGTTAAAACTATATCCTCCATCATCTCCAGTGATTGGGTAATCTCGATGTAAAAGCGATTTAACAATTCGCTTTGAGAAATCAACATCTGTTTCATTGCCTTTTCTAGCTGGACTTGTTTTAGTGATTTTATAGGCATTTAAAACGGTACCGCCACCAACGTGCTCATAACGCTTATCCATCGCCAAGGCCAACTGAGTTGAAGTCTTCATTAAAGCATCGACATTCTTATTAGATGCCTGATTTAAAGTTACGGTGGTGTGTGCAAATACTTGGAAAGATAGAATTAAAACAAATAGTGTGATGATTGATTTCATGATGCCTCCCTCAAAAAGTTTTACGCTTTATATCAGGAGGCTTTTTAACGGACAAAGTCAAAAAAGAGATGTTTGTTATCTAAAAAGATCAATTCAAAACTTAGTAGTTAACAACACACTCAGCTTGAGTAGAAAGTGATTCACGGCCATAAACCGCTTGTTCAGAGGCCACAATATAGAGCTTTCTATCACCTGCAGTAAGAGTTCTGACAACTTTTTCAATATACGATTGGTCATCGATATAGTTTCTTTCAATTTGTAAAAATTCATTTCGATGAATTCTAAAGGCATATTCATCGCGAGAAAAAATAACTTTTGAAGCAAAGCTTGTATCAGTTAAAACAGTCACGATTAAATCTGCTCCATCTTTTTCAATGGAAGCATAACAACTTTCATTTAAATCATTTTTTCCATAATAAATGCCCGGCTTGATTATCATTTGAAATGCTTCGACTGCATTTAGATCAACCAATTGAGCACTGACATTCATTGATAATAAGAAAGCAAAAGAAAGCATTAATTTTTTCATAGATCCCTCTTAATTATTAATTTTTTTTAATACACACTCAGTTGTATCAATTTTTAAATCATAGTCTAGTGAAGTATAAGTTCCTGTCATAACAGAAAAATTCGTATCATCAACTCCAATCAATTTGATAAATTTTTCTTGATAATAATCACCCGATTCATCAAAAATATGTCGATCAATTTGAGTGAATTCATATTTATCTAGATTGGCACTGTAATTTGAACCTTTTCTAATTAATTTAGATTGGCTTGAATCATCATTAACCACAGTAACAAGAGTATCGCTTTCAGGAAAATTTACTTTTTCCACCATGACAAAACATTCGTTTCCTAAAAACTTCCCTTTATAAATACCTTCAGGAAGTAATTCATCTAAAACCACATTTGCTGTACTGGCCATTGTCGAAAAAGAAATAAGAAAACCTAATATAAACTTCATCAAAACAACCTCTTAGATAATTTGCCTCTAAGCTATAAAAAAAGCCTTTGCCTGTAAAGAAGCAAATCAAATATTTTGATTTTTCAATTATTTAGAGTGATATTTAGGGCCTATTCGCTTAAAAATAGGCCTAATCTTAATAGAATCTTAAACTTCTTGAGGAAATATTTCGTATTGCTCTATGTGATAATTGTTTTCAGAGCGGATTTGAATGGACTTGCCATGGGCCTCTTCGAGAGTCTCGATCAAGTCAAAATCTTCCGAACAAAGGGTCGCCGTCACTTCTGGGTGGGCATAGATAAACACTTTGTGGGCCTTGGTTTTTAAAAGCGCTTTATTTAAGTTTCGAATCAACTCATAACAAACAGTCAGAGTCGATTTCACACGGCCCGATCCTTCACAATATGGACAAGGCTCACACATGATTCGAGCCAGAGTATCGCGAGTTCTTTTTCTGGTCATCTCCACAAGGCCTAGGCCTGATATGGGAAGCACGTTGGTTTTTGCTCTATCTTTTTTCAAGGCCTCTAAAAGCGCATTGTAAACCGTCTGTCTGTTTTCTTCTTTTTCCATGTCGATGAAATCAATAATAATAATTCCACCGCAGTTTCGAAGGCGAAGCTGATAAGCAATTTCTTTGACCGCTTCAAGATTGGTTTTTAAAATAGTTTCCTCGAAAGTTTTTCTTCCAATGAATTTTCCGGTGTTCACATCTATTGAAACCAAGGCTTCAGTTTGATCGATATTTAAAGACCCACCAGATTTTAAAAACACCTTATTATCAATGGCCCTTTCAAGTTCGATATCAATATTAAATTTTTCAAAGATCGGCAGATCTTCTTGCTGATAAGTTTTCACTTTGCCTTTCATGTTAGGCAAAAATTTTAAAATAAACTTTTCCACTTCCTTAGAATTTTCTTTGGAATCGACGATGATTTCATCCACATCTTCATCGGTGATGTCCCGAAGAACTCTTTGAATGAAGTTGGTATCCTTATAAATTAAATAAGGCGCTTTGTGTTTTTCTTTTGATGACTGAACATCTTTCCACATTTTAACTAGCATGTTGTAGTCAAATTTTAAAACTTTATACGACTGCCCTTCGGCCACTGTTCGCGCAATGACTCCCGTACCCTCAGGTCTAATGGTCTCTAAAATTTCCTTCAGCCTTTCACGTTCTTTCTCACTTTCTATTCTTCTACTGACACCAGTGTGCTCAATCATTGGCATGAAAACGATATGTCTTCCGGCAAAAGTGATGTGTCTGGTGACTCGTGGCCCTTTAGTTGAAATGGGTTCTTTGGCGACTTGAACTAAAATTTCATCGCCTTCCTTAATAAAAGACTCGATGGAAATATCGGGACGAAAACGCATGTTCACCGCTTCAGACAAAGTCGACATTTCATCGGGAATCACTTCCCCCATTCTTTGTCCTTCCTCTAAACTCTTGCGACTTTTTTCGGCCATTTCCCGCTGCTCTTCAAGCGTTGGAATGTAAGCATCATCCACGTACAAAAATGCCGCCTTCTCATAACCAATATCGACAAACGCCGACTGCATTCCGGGAAGAACACGAACTACTTTTCCCTTGTAGATGTTACCTACGCTGGGAAAATCACCAGATTTCTCTGCACCTGGCTCGGTATTTCTTTCCATTAAAAAATCTAAAATTTCACCATTTTCAATAAGTGCGGCCCGACACTCATTAAGTGTCTGGTTAATGATCAATTGTTTCGACATGTAAAAAATCCTTTAAAATTCAAATCTTTTTTATTCTATCAGTTCTAGATTGAAGTTTCAAAAGGAAGAAAAGGTCTTTGGCCGACTATATTTCTGCCCTTTTGCCCAATTCCCTATCATTGCTCCAAAATCCAAGCAAAATCAACCACATAAGTGAGTCATCCTTGAATATATTTATTGATATAAATGCAATTGTTACCGATAATTTATTTATGATGAATTTTATCCTGCTTGTTCTACTTTTAAGTTCAAATTCTTTGTTTGCAGAAAGTCGGCGTGTCTTTCCTATTACTACTTTTTTAAAGAAAGAGAATTACTTAACTGATTTCAAAAATAATTTTGAGAAACTCGGAGACATTTGCTTTGGGAAGGTTGTTGTTGAAGACAAAGGTTTTAGCTATTTCGTATGCAATAAGACTATTAGCAGAGAAGGTTCAAGCTCTACCTCCAAGTTAGAATATATTTTAAAGGAAAAAGGATTAAAAAGACCAGATCAACCTTTTGGAAGTTTTTTTATAAGAGAATCACAATCATATTTTGAAAATAAAATCCAAAATGGGAAAAAGTATTTTGTTTTTAGAGATGATAGAAGATACTTTTTTATAGAAATCGAAAAAGCAAAAGGATATATAGATTTTCTCGCCAACAAAAAATTTCCTGACGTACATCCAAACCCTGCTCATCAAGTTTGTTTCAAAAAATCTGAGTGTATCTCTGTTAATTTACCTTGTACTGAACAAGTAGGAATCAACAAGAAGTATTTAAAAAAGTACACTGAATCTTTGAAAGATAGAAACTTAGAAGAATGCAAAATGAATGAAAAAGAAATTGAAATCAAAAAAAGTCTCAGCTGTTCAGAAAATATTTGTACGATCAACAAGAAGTAGATTTCTATGAAAAATTTTATTTTAATTATACTCATTCTCCTTTCAAGTTCTATACTTGCAGAGAGTCGTCAAACTCATACCTCTTATCTTTTTCTTGAAAAATCTAATTACTTAACAGACTTTAAAAACAACTATGAGAAAATTGAATATGTTTGCATTGGCAAGGTGAGAATTGTAAATAATTTATTTCATTATTTTACATGTATTAAATACTTCGATAAAGAAAAAGTCTATACCGATTATAGGTTGAGAGATGACTTGAAAGATTATGGATTACAAAATGTACCTCAACCGCATGGAAGCCTTGTAATTGATATGTCAAAAGTAACAGCAGAAAAAAAACTGCAAAATGAAAAAATGTATTTCGTTTTCATAGAGAACAGAAGGCTGTTTTTTATTGAACTTGAAAAAGCAAAAAAATATATTGATTTTTTAGCCAACAAGAAAAACTCCAGCATCTTTCCAAACCCTGCACAACAAATTTGCTTCAAGGAAACTGACTGTATCTCTGTTGAAAAAACTTGCACTGAGCAAATCGCAATCAACAAAAAATATCTAAATAAACACAGTGTCGAAAAAAGCGAAAAAGCTGATAATAAATGTAATAACGGAGAAGTAAAAATCAATCGACCAAGTTGTGTAGAAAATATTTGTACTATTAACAACAAGTAGAATTTTATAATGAGATCTTCTAGTAGTTATAAAACCAAAAGGAATTCAGTGTGACTAAAATAAATGAAAATGTCCCTTGTTCGAAAGTTGGTGGAGAAACGTCTCCTTAAGGTGGATAAAATGATAAAAACTTTTTTTCTTTTTTTACTTTTTATAGGATTCGATTGTTTCGCGACAAAATATGGTACATCATCAGATTTCGATCTTATATACAGTGTCCCTTTACTTGAAGCTGAAACAATAGTGATCGGCAAAGTCGTGTATGAGGATGATGAAGCTTTTATTGAAGTTTACGAATCTTGGAAAACGAGCGATAGACGAATAAGAATCTCAAGAGGTAAATTTGATCGAAAAAAATTAACTGTTACAGATCCTAACGATCCTAATGAAAACAATTACGGGGAACTACCTCCAAATAATCAGGTTATATATTTTGCTAACAAAAATAGCCCAAGTGGCGTAATTGAGTCTTTTTCCATTTTCAAATGGAACACTTTCTCTACTTTTCAAAGTCATGAAACCAGTTGGAGTCCAGTTCATCAAAAAAAGTTAAAAGAACTTTACGGAAAACTTGGTTCTCCAAAGTATTATCCAAATGGAAGAAATTATCAAATTCCGAAAGAATCTAATTATTTTCCTTTCGAGACTTGGTTCACTGAAGATAAAATACTCAAGGATGATAAGAAGTTTGAAGAAATCTTATTAAATGCTAAAATCGTTTCAATCGTAATTTCTAAAAAATACAATAATGGCATATATTTTGATGTGTTAAAATCATGGACATCAAAAGATAGAATTCTTTATGTCACATGCGGAACATATGATGAAAACAAAGAAAGACCAATGACACAGGGTCCGAGGGGGTTTCCGCATGGTTATGGAAATCAAATGATTTTTATTTCCTATGAATCTCCAGAAAAGTTAAGTAAACCACTAAAACGCATTCGCACACCTCAAGATAATTTTCCAGAATATGATTTTGTAACTTTAAATGAAAAAAGTAACTTAGCAATACTCGTTAGTGAAAGTGATTTGAAAAAAATAGAAAACAACTTGGGCAAGCCGAAATTTGATTTTGAAATCAAGAAATGATTTTTTATAAAGAGTAGAATTTTAAAAATACGAGAATGAAATGAAATACTTAATCTTTACCATGGCGTTAATAACTCAAATCTCCACTTTTGCTTGTTCTTATCTAGCAAGGACATATTACAGTGACTATTTTGGTCCAACTTCAAAAACAAAAGTAATTGGAAAAGTTACTTATACTGAAAATAAGGCATATATTGAAGTTTATGAGTCTTGGACTTCAAATATAGAAAAAATTCAAATTTCACAGGGAAAGTTTAACACTCAACAAAAAGAGATTTGCCCTATTTATTATTCGGAATTGCCGCCTAATAATTCAATTATCTATTACAGTAGTCGATTAAATGAACTTGAAATAATAGAGAGCTATTCAAAGCTAAACAAATTTCAATCTGAAACCATAACGAAAGATTTTGATTACTGGACTGAATTATCAAGTAAAGATCTTAAAAATCTTTATGAAAAACTAGGTACACCTAAATATTATCCAAACGGTAAGACGTATAAAATTGAAAACTTCAAAGAAAATTACTCTTTCACAATGAATCACTCTTGGGTGACAAATATCGAAGATAAGAATTATTTTTTAACTTCATTAAAAGATGCAAAAATAGTGTCGATTGGTGCAATTTCAAAAGAAAACAATAATTTCATTCTCAAGGTTAAACAAGCATGGAATTCCTCAAATAAAAAAATTTATTTATCTCATGGAAATTTTGACAGCACTAAGGAAATTCCACTTAATTTAGAATATCCAAACTGGGATGAACTTGCTAAGAACAAAAAGAGTTACTTTATTATTAGCTTTCTATCTCCTAATAAAATTAACAAACCTCTTAAAAGAGAATTTTCTCCTCAAGATATGTACCCAAATTATAAGTTTGCAAGTCTCAAATACTCAAACACAATTATATTGGAAGTTACTGAAGAAAACATCAATTTGATTGAGAGAATTTTAGGCAAGCCGAAATTTAATTTTGAAATCAAGAAATGATTTTTAAGAAACTTTTTTGAACTTCATTGACTTGTTTTTTGGAAATATCTAAATCACTGCAAATATATTTCCATTGAGATATGGCATAGGCAGTTTGATCAATCATATTATTTACAATACTTTTTTTAATGGAAAATTCTTCGGCAATTTTTACTATATGCTTTATTGTAGGGTTTTTTCCTTCACCCATAATGGTATTTGAGTGTTCACCTCCAGGGCCATGTGAGAAAGTTAAATCATAGGCCGGAGCAAAATACCATTCACCCTTATGATTCATGATAAATGAAAAGTTTTTAGCATGATCATCGCGATTATGGGCCATAATATTGAAGATCATAACTTTTAAAATATTTTCAAGATCTACATTGGATTTTGTTAGTGCATAAGAAGTTTTCATTATATCTAAATAATCAGTTGATGGCATTCTAAAATTTGCTCCAATAAGATTGGCCAATGTGTGCAAGTGAAATCTTTTATTTTTATCTCGATCAAATCTTTTAGTTCCAAAAAATCTTTTATTATTAGCAACTATTAATTTAGTTTCGCTCATCTTAAGTCCGGCAATCGCGGCAATTTGTGAATAGGCGTACTCTATAGCACCGAAATCTTCATTATCGCCTTTTGAATTAAACTTTATTATCCAATGCTCAAAATCTAAAGGCAGGTCATCAGAACCTGAGATAACTTCATTTTTATCATTTAAACCAACAAATATTTTAGGTCGCGCTCCTCCTGGAGATCCCCCCATTTTTAAAAGTTCGGGAATAATATCTTCTTTATTTCCAGATAGAATTTTTTGACTTTCATTATTTATAAATTCTAGATCGATAAAATTTTTATCTTTATCCATGCTGAGTGATGGATGATAGATGAGTGCACCAGATCCTCTAGTGCCTACAAAATTTAATCGATCAATCAATGAGATTGATTCTAAATTAATTCTTTGTTTTCTAAAAAATCGATCCATTAACAAAAGACCCCATCCATCAGGAAGAGAATCATGAAAGACTCCCCACAGTCCTTGCAAGTGAGATGGCGATTTTATGGTTTGTACGCCAGCTGATTTTTTAAGCATAAACGGCGATATATCAAATGAGCTTGATAAAAAATTTTGATCATATTCAAAATAAGTATTTTTTAGATCACCAGCCAGAGTTCCAACTTTAATTGAATCAATTGGTGAATGATTTAAAAATACCTCTAATTTTTTCATATGGTGCCACGTTGCTTGGTTTTATTTTTAGTTTTAACAATCTCATCTATAGATGAAAAATGCTCTTCTTCTAAAATACAAGTTAACCAGTTGGTTATATTTAATACATTTGAAATTTTTAAAAGCGAATCCAGTGATATCTCACCAGTTAGTTCAAACCGCTTGATTGAAGATTCACTCACCCCAGTTTTTTCTGATAAGGTTTTTCGCTTATAACCTTTCAATAAACGTAATTCTTTAAACTTTAGGCCGATTTTTTCTATGTTCTCTTTATGGGTATTCAGCATGAGTCTATTGTATCACAAAAGGTCATATTTGACCATTAACATGCGATTAAAGGCATTTGTGGACAATATATTACCTATTAGCAACTGATTGATATTTAATGGATTCAACTAGTTAAAATGTGAACTTCCAATCAAATTTCGGAGCAACTTCAAAACTTTCGATGGTTTTGTCGGAATATTTAGCGAAATGAAGGGGTTGGTTGTCGTTCATTTTTTGTTCAGAAAATTGATTGGGTCTAGTCGCCTGCGAAAAAACCACGACAGCGACACCGACCACAATTCCAATGGCGCCACCGACGGCGATATTTTTCATGTGTTTTGAAGGTTCTTCAACAAAAGATAAGGTAGAAAGACCTAAGACGGCTCCTGCCGCACCGGCTCCCATGACAATAGACATATCGCGCAGTGAATCGTCCACAAAGCTTCCAGCTTCTTCCGCTGCAAAAACAGGATTCAATATCGTTTGAGTCAATAAAAATGTGCTAATGAGTGCTAATTTTAATTTTGTTATCAATCCAAACTTATTTTTCATATTAGTATTCCTTTCAATTGGCTTCTTTTTAATTATAAATAATTTTTAAATAAATGAAATCTCTTTTCTCTTCTAGATTAAGGCGACTTCTTTAGTTAGAATAAATACCTTAACTATTTAAAAAAGGTCCATCATGAGTCAACATTTCTCCGCTTATCATATTATACAAAAGAAACGAGATAAAGGAAGTCTTTCCAAAGAAGAAATCAAATGGTTCATCGACGGAGTCACCAAAAAAGAAATTGGCGATTATCAAATGTCCGCACTTTTGATGGCGATTTATTTAAATGGGCTAAGCGCTGAAGAAACAGCTTATTTAACCGATGCCATGCTCTACTCAGGAAAAGTTTTAAATTTTCCTGAACAGCATTTCATCGACAAGCACTCTACTGGTGGCGTGGGAGATAAAACATCTTTTATTTTGGCACCCATTGCAGCTGCAGCTGGCATCAAGGTGCCGATGATTGCCGGACGAGGCCTAGGTCACACGGGCGGCACTGTGGATAAAATTGAATCGGTCAAAGGATTTAAAACAGAAATTAGTCTAGATGATTTTCAAAAATTATTAATCGAAAGAGGATTAGTTTTAATCGGACAAACCAAAGAAATCGCGCCGGCCGATAAAATTATTTATGCTCTTCGAGACGTGACAGCGACAATTGAATCTATTCCGCTCATCACCGCATCTATCATGAGTAAAAAGTTAGCTGAAGGGGCTAAAGGAATTGTTTTAGACATTAAAACTGGAAATGGCGCTTTTATGGCAAAGACAACTGACGCTAAAAAACTCGCCACTTCAATTGCCAATACCGCTTTAAGATTTGATAAAAACATCATGACGGTTATAACTGACATGAATGAGCCACTTGGAAATGCCATTGGAAATTCTATCGAAATTATCGAATGTATCGAGACTTTAAAAGGAAATGGGCCAAAAGATTTATTTGATGTGAGTTTATATCTTGCCGGAGGAATGATTTATCTTGGTGGCAAAGCCAAAACTTTAAAAGAGGGAATTAGTCTTGCGAAAAAAACCATTGAAGATGGAAGTGCATTACAAAAATTTCGAGAGTTGATCAAAAATCAAGGTGGAGATGTCAAAGTGGTTGATGACTACTCTCTTCTTCCCCAAACTAATTTTAGTATTGAGGTTATCAGTAACAAAAAAGGATACATTCACGCCATGGATTGCAAAAACTTTGGCAATCACATTGTCACTTTAGGTGGCGGCCGAAGAAAGGCCACTGATCAAATCGACTTTGCTCCAGGAATTATTCTGCATAAAAAAATAAATGATCTAGTCAATGTTAACGACGTGGTGGCGACTATTTATTGTCATAAGAATCAAAGTGATTTAGCCATTGAAATTGCTGGCACCATTTTAAATCACGATATAGTGTTGAAAAAAACAAAGCCAACAAAAAAGAAAAAACTCATCATTGATACCAAAATTAATTTTTCAAAACCAAGTAAATCAAAAATTAAAAAGAAGTAGAGCATGGAAAATAAACTTAAAGAAACCATTCAATTTATCAAACAAAAAATTCCCCTGGTCCCAAAAGTAGGAATCGTTTTGGGTTCTGGTCTTGGGGACTTTGTTGATCAGTTAACTGAAAAAATTGTCATTTCTTATGAAGACATCCCCCATTTTAAAAAAACTACCGTCTTTGGCCACGATGGAAAACTCATTTTGGGAAAAGTAAATCAAACTCCAGTACTTGCTATGCAAGGACGCTTTCATGCTTACGAAGGTTATAGTTATGATGAAGTGGTCTTCCCTTCTCGTGTCATGGCCCTCATGGGTGTTAAATGCGTGATCTTAACTAATGCAGCCGGAAGTGTGAATCTTGATTATCATCCCGGACAATTGGTTTTAATCAAGGATCACATCAATTTAAGTGGAGGAAATCCACTCATTGGAAAAAACATTGATTCTTTTGGGCCAAGATTTCCCGATATGAGTGATACATATTCATTGGCGGCCAGAAAAGTTATTTTAGAAGCTTCAAAAAAACTCAAACATTTTATTCATGAAGGCGTCTACGCTGGCATGATGGGCCCAACCTATGAAACACCTGCTGAAATAAAAATGGTTCGACTATTAGGCGGCGACATGGTGGGTATGAGCACGGTTCCTGAAGCCATTGCTCTTAATCACATGGGCATTAAGGTAGTGGGAATTTCATGCATCACAAATTACGGATCAGGTATTAAAGAAGAAAAATTAAGTCACGATGATATAAAAGTTGAAGCGCAAAAAGCGATGAAACAATTTACTGAGCTTTTAATCCAATCTATTCCACAACTGGAGAATGTATGAGCGAATTAAGAAAACTTGCCGCGGAAGCCTCTAAAAAAGCTTACTCCCCTTACTCGAAAGCGCTTGTTGGAGCAGCGATCAAAATGCAAAGTGGAAAAATCTATACTGGATGCAATATCGAAAATTCAAGCTTTGGTGGAACAGTTTGCGCTGAAAGAGTGGCTATTTTCAAAGCGATCAGTGAGCAAAAAGAAAAAATAACTGAAATTTATGTTTACACCAAAGAAGGATGGCCTCCTTGCGGAATGTGCCGCCAAGTGATTTCGGAATTTGCTGATCCAAACCTCATGGTGATAATTGGGGATGAAGCTGGCAATGAAAAGAAGATCAAGTTTTCTGATTTAATGCCTTTGTCTTTTACACCTGATCATTTGTTAAAATAATTTTGAAAGAAAAGCAGAGGTTCTCTTAATTAAACCTCTGCTCATATAATTTAATCAAGATCGAAAGAAATAGAGTCTATTCCCATCATCTTGCGATATATTCTATCGGCCATAGTTTCTTTACGTTTTCCTTCATCCATACATGCTTGAAAACTTTTTTCATCCGATTTAATTTGTCCATTCATCACTTTTGCCTGACACTCATTTTTTCGTCTCTCGTCCTGCTCTTTCATTTGAGAATTCGTGTCGTAGTTGAAAACATCTTCATAATGATCATTTTCTTCATCGATCAATTTTTCTACTGGTACTTGAGCCTCTTTCATGGTGGTTTGCACCAATAGATCTCGATCTAGGATAAAAAACGGCGAAGCTTCAGTCCCTTTATTTAAAATTGTCTTATAAATTTTATTGCGCTTTAAAATTGGTGAGTCAGAAAGATTTTCTGTTCTATAATTCACAGTGATAGGAATTTGCTTATCACTTCCAAACATAATTAAATCATGAAAAGCCATTAAATCCATTTCTCTAAGTCTCATACAACCATGAGAATCAAAACCTCTCACAAAGGAATCGTTGATTTCAATATGAAACCCAATAGGTGTTCGATCATCATTTGAACTTGGACCATTTAAAAGTCTGATGAATGGTTTTCCTTTAAAATATCTTGGTTTTTCTCTCTTTGAAATCACCGCACTCTTATCTAAAAATCCTTGCTTAAATCGTGGAGTTATTAAACTCACTTTCCCTTCATTTAAAACACCTTCATCAAATGATCCAACACCTATAGGAAAAACCAGTTGAAAGTTTCTTGTAAGCTCTGTGACAATTAACTTTCTATCTACTAAGCCAACTTCTGCTTTAAACTTTAATTGACTCAAAGGCGAAATCACTTCTCTTTGAAAACTAAAATCTTCAAATCTTTTGGCCGTTTCTGCATATTGAACTGTTAGTTTTTCAAAAACAAATCCTCTTTTTTCATATTTTAAAAATACTCCAAGCTCAACTTGATAGCTTGATGCCTGAATGGTTGGTTTACTTAAAAAGAATACGGAGTGAACCACTTCTACTTTTTCTTCATTAAAAATATCTTTGATATGATCTTTAATACTCACTTGTAAATTAACCAGACCTGCTACTGCTTTTGGGTGAACGTTGACAAAATCTTCTATTCTCACTCCAACGACTTTGTGCTGAACCTCTGCTGGTAATTCAATACTAGTTTGATTTTCATCAGCGAAGACCAAGTTTGGATTAATAACAAACACTCCAAGGCTCAATGCCCATAATTGCCATTTCATTTACAATTCTCCTCAATAATTTTTATGCTCTTGATTTACTTTCAAAAAAACGTTTCGAAAATAGGATCGTGAATTTTTTACAGACCACAATTTTTGCTTATTTTACTCTCTATAGAAGTGATGCTAAAAATGCTTATGCTAGATCAAATTATTTTAAAAGAAATTTTCTCGGTCACTTTAATTCTATTTTCTGTCATAGATATCTTAGGCTCTATTCCGCTCATCATAGATATTAAGAAAAAATTTTTAAAACTCGATAGTTTTAAAATTACTGCTATATCGGGTATCATGCTTTTTATCTACTTATTCATTGGAGAATCTATTCTTTCATTGTTTGGAGTAGATGTTGAATCATTTTCGGTCGCCGGTGGAATCATTATGTTTTTATTGGGATTTGAAATGGTTTTAAATATTGAAATTTTTAAACACGATCCTAAAATGAATGAAAGCCCCATCGTTCCCTTGGCCTTTCCCCTGATCGCCGGAGCTGGGTCCATGACCACTCTTATTTCACTGAATGCTGAATACCAAAAAATAAACATTATCTTTGGGATTCTCGTGAATTTAGTTTTTGTTTATTTGGTTTTAAAATCTTCTGATTTTATCAATAGAACTCTTGGTACAACTGGAAGCATCATTCTTAGAAAATTCTTCGGAACCATTCTTTTAGCAATGGCGATTAAGCTCATCAAGAAACATTTTATCAGTATCTATTGATTTAACTCTGATTCAAAAAGATAACCTGCTGACTTCTTGGTGGTGATTTCATCACCATACTTATCTAATTTTTTACGAAGAGAACACAAATGAGTATCCACAACAGAATCGGCAATATCAATTTTATTCCAAAGACTTACTTTGATATCTTTTTTACTCAATACTTTTCCGGCATTACTAACAAAATACTTGTACATTCTATATTCAGTCGCTTTTAATTGAAAAGTTTCCCCATGAATTTTTACCACTTCATTTTCATCGTCAAAATGAATATGGGCCAAGGCTTTCATTTTTAAATTCTTTGGTTGAGCGGATTTCATGATTCGATTTTTGATTCTAGCAATGAGTTCAATTTCCGAAATTGGTTTGTAGAAAAAATCATCGCACATTAAATTTAGAGACTTTTCTAAATTGTCTTCAATTCTAAAACCTGAATACATGATAACTGAAATGGCAGGAAAATCTTTTTTTACTAACGATAAAAAATTCAATCCATGCATCTCTGGCATTTCACAATCACACAAAATAAGATCAGGAGTGTTGACCGAAATAAAATCTAAGGCTTTTTTAGGAGATTCAAAACTAATCACATCAAATTGAGAACGAAGAGCTTCATTGAAAAACTCCAAACTTTCTTTTTGATCATCGATAACAACAATTTTCATAAAATAATCTTGAACCTTCTTAAGGTTTCCATTCTAACAGTTTTAAATGATTTGAAAACAAGAGAATTTAATGGTGGGCGTTGAGGGGTTCGAACCCCCGACATCCACCTTGTAAGGGTGGCGCTCTCCCAGCTGAGCTAAACGCCCATTAAATCGAAGTGGAGTTAAGATATTAAATCCCAAAAACTCTGTCAAACAAAAACAAATTTAAGCCATGAAAATTTTTTATAATGCACTTGCCAATATTCATTCAAAGGCCTAAATTTCGCCTCAATAAGGAGATCTTTTATGAAAAAAACATACTTTACCGTCATGGTTCTTGCTCTATTAAGCTTCCAATCTTTGGCCACTACTGCCACAAGCGCAGTTAAAAATTTACTTGATAGCGGCGTTTATCAAGGTAAAAACTGTGAAGTGACTGTGGAAATTAAAAATGACTTAGTGATTGTAAACGTTGAAACAAATGAATCTAATCTATCATTTGGTTTACTAGACTCGCTTAAAAATTATTCAGTTGATGAAAATGGAAATTTAAGAGCAAGTCAAAATCTACGTTTTCCAAAATATGACAACGGTGGTGTAAAGCATTTAACCATCAGAAATAATCCATCTCAAAATGGAGTTGTCGATGTGATCATTTCTGAAATTCTTTTTGATCACAAAGGAAATGATTTAAGCCAATTCGCTCAATGTTCAGTTTTAAAATAAGTAAAAAAAAAATTTTAGATAAAAAAAAAGGGCCAAATCAATTGGCCCTTTTTTATTTCAAAAGTAATCAGTGATTTAATTAGCAACTTCTAAGCGAGATCCTTCCACCACAGATAGATTTGGAGTGACTGGTTGTAAAAACTTCTCTGGATTAGTTAAATCTAGAGCTATTTTTAAAACTTGTTCTACATGCTCACAAGGGTGAATATCTAAACCATCTTGAATTTCTTCTGGGATATCAGCCAAATCTTTAACATTTCTTGCAGGAATCACAACGGTTTTAACCCCGGCCTGTTTCGCTGCTAAAAGTTTTTCTTTTAATCCACCAATTGGAAGCACTCTTCCTCTTAATGTCACTTCTCCAGTCATCGCGACATTTTGGAAAACGTGAATTCCAGTGATCGCTGAAGTCAGCGCTGTCACCATGGTTATCCCGGCAGATGGGCCATCTTTAGGAGTCGCGCCTTCTGGTACGTGAATATGAATATCATTTTTATTGTACCATTCAGCAGAAATACCAAGTCTTGGTGAAATCGATCGCACAAAACTTAAAGCAGTTTTAGCAGACTCTTGCATAACATCGCCTAGTTTTCCAGTAATTTGAATTTTTCCATTACCTTCTACTGCGACAACTTCAATATGCAATAACTCTCCACCTACCGAAGTCCAAGCTAATCCATTGACTAAACCAACTTGTGCTTCTCTTTCGATATCAGTGTTATCAAATCTTCTAGGTCCAAGATATTTTGGAAGTTGTTTTGCTGTTACATGATACTTTTTCCCAGCTGAAACTTCTTTCGTCACAACTTCTGTAGCAATCTTTCTTACTACAGTGTTAATCAATCTTTCAAACTCTCTCACTCCCGCTTCTTTACTCCAACCTCGGACGATATCCATCATACAAGCGTCTCCCACTTGCACTTCATGATCAACCAGTCCATTGTTTTTCAGCGCTTTCTTCAATAGATATCGCTTTCCAATTTCCATTTTCTCTTGCGGAGTATATCCAGACAAATGAATGATTTCCATTCTGTCTCTAAGTGGTCCTGGAATTCTTGATAAATCATTAGCAGTCATAACAAACATAACTTTTGATAAATCATATTCACATTCAATATAGTGATCTGAGAAAGTTTTGTTTTGTTCAGGATCTAAAACTTCAAGCATTGCTGAAGCCGGATCACCGCGCATATCTGATGACATTTTATCAATTTCATCTAGAAGAATAAGTGGATTTGATGTTCCCGCTTTTTTAAGCGCCATCATAATCTTACCTGGCATAGCTCCCACGTAAGTTCTTCTGTGTCCTCTAATTTCAGATTCATCGCGAACGCCACCTAAAGCAATTCGTTGAAATGATCTTCCCAATGATTCAGCTAAAGATTTAGCAATTGACGTCTTACCTACACCTGGAGGACCTGCTAAACAAAGGATTGTTCCTTTTCCTTCTTCTTTTAATAAAGATCGAACAGCAAGGTATTCAACAATTCTTTCTTTTACATCTTTCATACCAAAATGATGATCATCAAGAATTTCTTTCGCGCGAGCGACAGAATTGTTATCAGTTGTGAAATGCTCCCATGGAAGAGAAATCATCCAATCCACATAATTTCTAACAACCGCCGACTCTGCTGACATCGGAGACATTGACTTAAGTTTTTTAATTTCTTTTGCCGTTTTTTCACGAGCTTCATCAGGCATTTTTTTAGCAGCAAGCTTTTCTTCCATTTCTTGTATATCAGACTTGCCATCATCTTTTTGGCCAAGCTCTTTTTGAATCGCATTCATTTGTTCGTTGAGATAATATTCTTTTTGCGATTTTTCCATTTGCGTTTTCACGCGAGATCTTATTCTTCTTTCAACATTGATGATTTCAATTTCACCTTGCATTTTTTCAAGCAGTAACTCTAAACGTTTACCTACTTCAACGGCTTCAAGGATTTCTTGTTTTTCAGGAATTTTCATCGTTAAGTGCGCAACCATGATATCCGCTAAACGAGAAGGGTCAGTAATCGAAGAAATGCTCATTAAAAGCTCTGGCGGAATTCTCTTGTTTAGCTTTACATACTGTTCAAAGATTCCTTTGATACTTCTGATTGTCGCTTCAAGAGTAACTGGGTCACGAGTTTCAGTGACGCATTTCTCGACTTCTGCATAGTAACCTTCGTTACTAGATTCAAACGATTTAATTTTTGCTCGGTACTTACCTTCAATCAAAATTTTTACTGTATTATCTGGTAAGCGTAGCATTTGGATGATGTTGACAACGACACCGACATCGTAAACATCTTCGCGATCAGGATTTAATACACTCGCATCCTTTTGAGTTACCAAAAAAATTTCATTATTATTTTTTTGGGCTTCCTCTAATGCAGAAATCGATTTCTCTCTTCCAACAAATAAAGGGACAACCATGTGCGGGAAAATAATCATGTCCCGAAGTGGTAGTAATGGAAACTTCTTAGACTCAGACCAAGATTGCGACATAGTACCTCCTGCACTAGTAGTTTCATCTCACCAATCCCGAGTCCATCAATTCTTGAAAACACCCTTTGGGATTGTGAGGGTCTTATTAAAATTGTGACATATAAAAGCCATCACGGTCAAAAAAAAAGAATAGGCAAAATAAGCAATTTTTTAAATATAAACAAATATTTACTAGGTGAGACATAGCCTAAACTATGAGAAGTTCATACATTTTCACATAGGACCACCTTGTAAGAATTGGTAAGTTGAAAAAAAAGAAATTAACTAGTTATCCGTAGTCCGACTAAAATAATTTGCTATTTAAAAAAGAGTGTCTTTTTTTCACACTTCCAACTCATTAAATAATCGAAATGAATTTTTTCAAGTTAAAATCTCCCATTATGTCGATTGAATTAAACTACCGCACCTCCAATGACCGAATGGAAATTTTAAAAAATCTTTCTCAAATAGAGCAAGAAAAAATTCCTGTTCTCATTTGGCAAAACACGGGCAACAAAAGAGTCATTTGTCGCTTTAATATCCACTCTATCCAATCAGACCTAGACTCAGTCACTTTAATGCCTTTTGATGAGAAGGATTTAAATGATGTGAAAAATATGAACCATGAGAAGACCATTTACTTTCGTGGGCAATTTAATAATATCGTTTTTAAACAAGATAAATTTCAATACGACTCTCTAACTCAAAAGGTGCGCTTTTCTATCCCCGACGTGGTGAAGTTAATTGAAAAACGAAATATGCAACGATTACTCTTTGACTCCCTTGAAAAAACACTTTCAGCGCAAATCGAACCGACTTCACATAAAAAGATGCAATCTAAAGTTTATTTTGCTGCTATTAAAAACTTATCATTAAACGGCATGGGGGTTATTTTAAATAAGAAATACGCGCGCCTCTTTTTTACCGATGATAAAATAAAAATATACGGCATTGGAAAATGGGAATTTCACAAAGCTCAATTTGGTTTTATTCGCCATCTCACGCCTGTAGATAATTCTTCAGGTGACGTCTATTGTGGGATAGAGTTTGAAAACCCTATCCCAGCTGATTCAGTTACAAAAATTAGAAAATAATTATTAAGCAGATTCAACAGTCTTTTTAGCTGTCGATGTTGTCGCCGCTTGTGGGGCAAAAGATTTTCTTGGCCCTTCAACTAGTGTTGGCGATTTGTTTCCACGAATAGAATCAACCGTCACGACAACTTTGCAAACCTTTTCATTTGAAGGAATTTCATACATAACATCAAGCATGGTCTGTTCTAATATCGCTCTTAGACCTCTGGCTCCTGTTCTTCTCTCTAAAGCTTGTCTCGCCACTTCTTTTAGAGCGTCTTGTTCAAATTCTAATTCAATTCCTTCATACTCAAACAATTTTTGATATTGTTTCGTTAAAGCATTTTTTGGCTCTGTAAGAATTTGAATTAAAGCTTGTTCATCTAACTCACTTAACATGGCATTGACTGGAAGACGTCCAATAAATTCTGGGATCAAACCAAACTTGGTTAAATCTTCCGGCTCAATTCCCCCCATCTTTTCAATGACTGATTGAGAAACTTCCGCTTTTTCACTCATTAATCCCATCGGTCTTTTTGTCATTCTCTTTTCAATGATTTTATCGAGACCAACAAAGGCTCCAGCACAAATGAAAAGGATATTTTTCGTGTCCACTTGAATAAATTCTTGTTGAGGATGTTTTCTTCCGCCTTTAGGTGGAACAGCGGCAATAGTTCCTTCAACGATTTTTAAAAGTGCTTGTTGAACACCTTCACCAGAAACGTCTCTAGTGATCGAAGGGTTTTCAGATTTTCTGGCAATTTTATCAATCTCGTCTATGTAAACGATACCTCTTTGAGCACGCTCAACATCAAAATCACAATTTTGTAGAAGATTTAAAATGATGTTTTCAACATCTTCTCCAACGTATCCTGCTTCTGTTAATGAAGTCGCATCCGCAATAGCGAATGGAACATTCAAAAATTTAGCAAGCGATTGAGCGATTAGGGTTTTCCCAGATCCTGTTGGTCCGGCAAGAAGAATGTTTGATTTGGCAAGCTCCACCACATCGCCTTTTCTTGGGTCACCGGATTTATGAGCAATACGCTTATAGTGATTGTGAACTGCAACAGAAATAATTTTCTTTGCACGGTCTTGCCCGATCACATAATTATCTAAATGGGCTTTAATCTCATGGGGTTTAGGAACATTATCCACCACAGATTTTGCCGTAGCTTTTTGCGAATCTTCATAAATAATATCATTACAAAGCTCAATACATTCATCACAAATATAACAACCAGGACCGGCAATTAATTTTTTGACTTCTTTTTGTGATTTCCCACAAAAATTACAATGAAGAGCAGTTCCAAAATTTTTTCCATCTTTACTCATGGCCTTTCCTTATTTATTAATTTTTTTCTTTGGTTCAATAACATTATCAATTAATCCCATTTCACGGGCCTTAATTGGGCTAAGATAATTATCTCTATCAGTCGCAGAGACAATTTTATCCATGGTCATTTGTATCGCTGAATGCTTGATATAAATTCCATTTAATTGATCTTTTAATTCTTGAATCTCTTTGGCTTGAATTTGGATATCAGAAGCCTGCCCACGAGCACCACCTAAAGGTTGGTGAATCATGATTCTTGCATGAGGAAGCGAGTATCTGTGTCCTGCTGCTCCAGCTGTTAATAATAGTGATCCCATTGAAGCGGCCATACCAACACAGTAAGTATAAACCGGGCAAGAGATGTATTGCATAATATCGTAAATTCCAAGGCCCGCATAAACCGATCCACCTGGAGAATTGATATAGAAATGAATTGGCGCTTCCGCATCTGACTGCTCTAAAAAGAGCATTTGGGCAATTAATAAGTTCGCCACTGTATCATTAACCTCAGTACCTAAAAAAACGATCCTATCAAGCAATAAACGTGAGTAAATGTCATACTGTCTCTCGCCTCTTGCAGTTTGTTCAATAACGATTGGATTGGGGATATAAGCCTTTGGATCCATTTTTTACCTCTTTAAAAGATTGATACTTTTGTCGACTTTTCGGAGAATTGCTCTAGTTTCTTTAAATAAAAGCTTAACAAGATTAAGAAAAAGAGCAAGTTCTAAGTCATTGCTTTTACATGGAATCAGCGCACATGAATTTGAAATCTCTTGCTCTTAAGAGGCTTAGGTCTTAAAGTTAGCTAAAAATTCTTTTAAGGAGAAAAACATGTCAAGATTAGTCGGAAAAACAGCACCAGATTTTACTGCAGACGTTTTAGTAAATGGAGAAATCAAAAAATTAAATTTACATAAAGATTTCGCTGGAAAGTGGAAAGTTCTTTATTTCTACCCACTAGATTTTACTTTTGTATGTCCAACTGAAATTACAGCATTTGAAGATAATCTTTCTAAGTTTAAAGAATTAAACTGCGAAGTCATTGCTTGTTCAGTTGACTCTGCATTTTCTCACCTAGCTTGGACTCAAGTGGAAAGAAATAAAGGCGGTCTTGGTAAAATGACTCATCCAATGGTTGCCGATATCACAAAAAACATCGCTCGCGATTATGAAGTCCTTGCTAACGACGCTGTGGCTTTAAGAGGTGTTTTTGTTATAGATGACAAAAACGTTGTTCAGACAGCTACGGTTAACAATCTTTCGGTTGGAAGAAACGTGGAAGAAGTTTTAAGAACAGTTGAAGCTTACCAATATACAGCTAAAAACGGGGAAGTTTGCCCAGCTGGTTGGACAAAAGGAAAAGCGACGATGAAGCCAGACCCAAAAGGATCGCAAGACTACTTTAAAACTGTAAAATAATTACATAAAAATTTATTGTTTTATAAGGCCCCTCTTCGAGGGGCTTTTTTATTCCTATAATAATTTCATTCCTAGAATTTTACTTTGTAAAAGCATTATTTTTAGTTCATATTCCCCTAAATTGTTTTGGGGGAAAAATGTTAAGTGATAAATCGAATGTGATTAATATTGATGCTTGGAAAAAAGGAATCAAAGAAAACGGTTTTTCTGAATATATTAAAGTATTAAGTTTTACTGATCTTGTTAATGAATCTCAAGGTCTTATTGAAAAACTAGGGAACGACTGTCAAGATGCTGATATTATTAAGAAATCAAAGATGATCATGAATGAATTTAAAAACCGCCTCGAAAAAGAATCAAAGTCCCTTGCCAATACAGTGAATGATCTCACTAATTTTTTTGATTAGCCTTTATTTTTTTCAATATTTTCAAAAGCTTAAGTCTAGATGGCTCGAAATTCTCTTGCGATAAATCCAAGTTAAGTTTAAAATTATATTCAATTATAAGTATTTGGTTTTCAAGGGAGAGAGTAATGAATTTGGCAAATTTTTTTATGATTATTTTTGCTACAGCAATAAGTATGAGTCAATTGCAAGCTCAAACTCCAAAGATGTTAAAAGAAGTTAATGTTTGCCTTCCTCAAATTCGAACTGAAATAGTTTTATTTCAAATCATACTTGCTAAAGAAAAAGCATTTTTTGAAAAAAATGGTTTAAAAGTAAATTTTATAATTAAACCCTTCATAGACGAATCAATGTATTCATTCTATCCAAATTCTAAAGTCGATACTAAGGCCATAAGTAAAATTAATTTTCGATCTGCTGGAGTTAATTTTTTCAAAGATGAAGATAAATGTGATGTTATTAATACCAATATTGAATCTTTTTTATTAAAGCCTAAGGCAATGGAAAGCTACCAACCATTGCAATTAGTTGCATATGGTGATAGCTACGATACCCATCTCGTTGTCGACAAAGACTCTAAGTTTAAAACATTAAAAGACCTTAAAGGAAAAAAGATAAGAGTAGGATTCACTTCTACGGTTGTTGCACTTGAAGAAATGCTAAAAAGTGAAGGTATGTCATTAAATGATGTTAAGCTAAATAAAACAGCCTCGACTGAACTTCACACAGCACTAAAGAATAAAAAAGTTGATGCTGCAATTTCATATTTTCCTTCAATGCATGCCCTGCTAGCTTCTGGTGAAGTTCGAATTATTAAAAAAGACATTTATAAGAACTACCTTAATACTCCCAGTCCTCAATCAATTTGTTTTATAAAAAAAGATTTTTCAAAAAAAAATCCTGATATAGTCTTGGCTTTTAGCAAAGCACTTAAAGAAGCTCAAGACTTTGGAAATGAAAACCCATCTCAACTTGCAATAATTTTAAAAGATAAGTCAGAGGAATTGGGTTTTAAAAAATGGGATATAAGCAACTCAACACTTGAAAAAATAAATGAGATCTATACAAATGTTAATGCCATCGATTTTGCAGAACAAAGACTTAATTTCAAAGGTAAACAATTAAGTGCAATTGAAATTTTAGAAAATTATAATCAAAAACTTATCGAACTTAACTATATGAAAAACAAGATTGATTTCTCTCCGTGGAAAAGAAATTAATTTTTTTTCTCTTCTTGATTTGGAACGCATACTCAAAATCCTCAATAACGGAGGCTGACTTAGGTCAGTATTTGTTTTTTGAGAAGAGATTGTCGATTGATAATTCAATCTCATGTAGTAGTTGTCATGATCCCAAAAGTTACTTTACCATTAATTCTCCATATGGCCTAGGAGTGAGAGGTTATCCTACTGATAAAAACCCTCCCGTGATTTTTAATCGCCCCCTAAGTGCATTACAATTTTGGGATGGACGTGCACCTAACCTAAAGGACCAAGTCATTTTTCCAATTATGAACCCATTTGAAATGGGTAGCACCGATATTGATCTGTTGATTTTAAAAATTGAACAAATCCCATTTTACAAAAAAGCTTTCTTCGAAATTTATCAATCCCCTGTCACTATTGAGCTTATTGCAAAAGCAATTGTTCAATTTGAACTTAGTTTAACAAGCTTCAATGCACCTTACGATCTCTATTTAAATGGTAATAAAAAGGCTATAAGTCAAAAGCAAAAAAAGGGAATGGATTTATTCTTTAAAAAATATAATTGCCAAACTTGTCATGACGGAATTAATTTCACGAATGAGAAACTCACCACTCGCTGCTATCCTGTCGTCGCAAAAACCTTAATCGACAAAGAGAAAATTAAATTTTTTCCTCAATTTAAAGTTCCTACATTGAGAAATGTTGAAAAGACATATCCTTATTTTCATGGTGGTACCTTAACAAGCCTAGAAGAAGCCATCGAATTTTATAATGAAACAGGAAAAACTGAAATTACATCTGAATCTGATTTAAAAAATATTATAAAATTAAACAAAGAAGATATTTTTTACATTAAAGAATTTTTAAAATCCCTAACTGGCCCACCAATTGAATTAAAAAAACTACCTCCAATAAATTAGACACTTTCTAAACTTTGATAATCGTGAAGAACTTTAGCGCGAAGAAGGGGAAGTTTCATTGTGCCATCGTAACCTAAGAGACTGGCCACTTTTCTTAATAACTCAACACCTTCAGCTTTTTTAGAATTGGTTTCAAATAAACTTAATAAATAAACTGTATTTGAGGTGTAAGTTTCAATATATTTATTGATGTAGTCATTAAATTCATCGCTGCAATAAAAAAATTCGCATCCAATAAAATTCACAAAAACTTTTTCTACCGCTGTTTGATTTCCAAAACTTCTCACCATTCGAGCTTTTACTTTTACAATTTTCTTAGGAAATGATTGAGGATTAATTTTTTTAATTTGCTCGAAAGTTAATTCAGAAAATCTAGGATAAATGGGCATCGAAATCATCATCGGGATAGCGTTTATTTCTGGCACGTGAGGAAGTTCACTAATTAAAATTCCCCCTTGGGAAACGTTTATGGTTTTAGCTTTGAAAACATGATCTTCATCCACATACATACATGTAGAGATCAGTGGAGCTCTAACGTGCTTACGATGAAAGTTTGCAATTTTCTTTGCCATATTCTCTTACAATAATTTCGATGCGACTTCAGAAAGCGCTGATCTCTCACCTATTTTTAAAGTGGAGTGACCAATGATATCTTCAGTCTTAAGTCTCTCTACGCAATAAGCTAGCCCGTTATTGGTTTCATCTAAATAAGGGCTATCAATTTGCTGACAATCACCGGTCAAGACAATTTTAGTCCCCTCACCAGCTCTGGTGATAATTGTTTTTACTTCATGTGGTGATAAGTTTTGAGCTTCATCAACAATTAAGTATTGACCTGGGATTGAACGACCACGAATATAAGTCAGTGGTTCAATATGTAAAATTCCCTGATTAATTAATTCTTCATATGAAGTAGATGAATGAGTTCTATTTTGAGAAAATAAAAAATCCATATTATCAAAAATGGGCTGCATCCATGGAGCTAATTTTTCATTCACATCTCCAGGTAAAAATCCCAAATCTCTTCCCATTGGCTGAATTGGTCTTGAGACTAGTAGCCTTGAATATTTTCCTTGAGCGATACTTTTTTCAAGTCCAGCTGCTATCGCTAAAAGTGTTTTACCTGTTCCAGCCTTCCCAACCAAGGTCACCAGTTTTACTTCATCGTTTAAAAGTGCATCTAAAGCAAATTGTTGTTCAACATTTTTTGGATAGATTCCCCAAATCCCTTCTCGAAGTGAAATTAAAGGCACAATACCTTTTTTAGCTGCGTGATAACGCCCTAAAAGTCGACGTCTTGGATTATGAAACTCTGACAAAATAAAATATTCATTAGCAAATACATTATCAAGTTCATGTTCTTCTAGTGCTAAAAAACGATTTGATTCATATTCTTTTAATCTTTCAGCTGATACTTCAAAGACTCTTTGTCCAGAATACAATTCATCTAAAGTAACGTCGACTTGGCCATAATCTTCGGCAGGTATCCCTAAAATATCTGCTTTTAATCTGAGATTGATATCTTTGGTAACTAAAAGTACGTTATCGCCTTCTTCTTTTAAACTTAAAGCAGAAGACAAAATGAGATTGTCATTTTTACTCACATCAATTGGTAAGTGTTTTGAATCGACGATTCGATCAACTGAGATAATTAATTTTCCACCGCTCTCTAATTCCACTCCATCTGCAAGAGAACCGATGGATCTTAATTCGTCTACGAATCGAGAAAAATTTCTCGCATTTCGTCCATTTTCATTTTGGTCTTTCTTAAAACGATCAATTTCTTCAATGACGATGAGAGGGATAAAGACAGTGTTTTTTCCAAATTTTCTATAAGCTGCAGGATCAAATAACAAAACATTGGTATCTAAAACAAACGTCTTTTTCAACTCAACCTCCATGTATAAACCATTAACCGACTAATTCGGTCTGGAATTTATCTTGAATTCTTAGCTAAAGTTTAGAAAACTAAATATCAATTGAAAAGTCGAAAAGACTTAAGTAGAGCAAGAATCTTTTTGCTTCTTGCTGGCGGTATTCTGCGCCTTTCTCTACAGAATAAAAACCAGTAGTAATTTTAAAAGGCCAGAGTTTTAAACTGACCCCATAGGAAACATATCCTTCACTCAGTCCTGCCATTAAACTAATGACTGGTAAGGAAAGCTCTGCTCCTAGATGAATTTGTCTCGCAAAATCTACAGGACCCATTAGTGGATGCAAATCAGCCGAAAGCGTGTAATCGAAAATTCCAAAGTCTTGCTTAAATGCAGTTCCAAGATGCATGCTCATTTCTTGATCTGGAACTTCCGTATTACCTTGGAACTCTTTAAATCTCGTGGTCCCGATATCTTGAATAGATAATCCCGCAGTAAATAAACTCACTCCACTAGCTGCACTATATTCTATTCCTGTATCATATCCCCAAGCTTTTCCCTTTGCGTACCCAAGCGCTTCTTTTAAAGCTTTTACATCACTAGCACCAGATGAAATTTTATTTAAAAGTTTTGTTCCAAACAAATCGAATTGATTAGCAAGTCCATCTCGATTTATATGCTTAATAGCAAAGCCTACAGAAAGTCTATTCCCTGCGCTGGTTGTGGACTTCGCTCCTTTTTTTCCCTTGGTCGTCAATGCACCAGACCCCATATTGAAGGCAAATCCCGTCACAAAACCTCGATCATAGCGATAATCCACATCGAGTACAGGATGGACAGCATTTCGAAGAAGCATACTTGTTCGATCATTTAAAAAAAGAGTAAATGCAAATTGGGCCATTTTTACTGTTGGATAAGCACTGACTTGAAAATAAATGGGAACATCCATGATTCTCTCGGCAATGAGAGGAGCCGTTGAAGGGAAATTACTAAATCGATCCATATCTTCAAGCAGATTTGATAAACCAAAATTTGGATCAAGTGGAGTAGCACTAACCGATGCGTTTCTTCCTAATGCAGCAGCATTGTAAAAAAGGGTGTACTCATCATCGGCAATCGCCGTAAAAGCATCTCCCATCAAAAGTGCTCTAGGGCTTCTTCCAATATAATCAACTTCCATCGAATGAATCGAAGAAAAAATAAAAATAAATAATAAAAAATAGATTTTTATCAATTAAAAATTCCTTCCATCATAAGCGCAAAATAATTTTCCAAATTGGTATCGCTGACAATTCCATCATCTTCACAAAAAGATTGATTCACTGTGGTTAAAACTGTTCCAATTCCAGGTACAGCTGCCGTCAGTGCAGTTTTTGCTGCCGTAATCGCCGCGGTAACTCCACTCACCGCTGCAAGAGATCCCCCTGCGGCACTGGCCACAACTCCAGGAAGAACATCAAAAACTCCATTTAATAAAATAACTCCATGGCACATTCTGCGTTTTCTAGTGGCTGCTGCAACAAATGCTTCATCTAGTTGTGAGTGAGCTGAATTGGTGACTGTACAAGCTCCTGGAAGTGCCGCTAAGGCCACTTGCACTGCACCTGCCGTATCTTCATAATTGGCAAAGCAATCATTAGAAAGTGCTCCTCCGCCTTTTACTCCAGCGGCATTTCCATTGCCATAGACATGCATATAGCGGCCAAGTTGAGCCAGTAATAAATACAGAAGCTGTGAATTTATTTCTCCAGCTTCATCTGCCGTAAAATATTTTGCACGCTCAGTGACTAATGGTTCTGTGATAGAATCAATTCCACCGGCATATAACAAAATATTGATTGCCGTTTGCATATCTCTAAAACGAGATTCATATTCAAATGGATTTGCACTGGAATCAAATGATGTTGAATAAATAGACGCCCCTCCTAAAGGTGCTGGAGTAGCAGTGATTGCTAAATCGCTGGCAAAAAATGTTACAGTGGAAAAACCAGCTCGACATGCATAGGCCGCACTTAAAGTTTTTAAATAATTTGCACTTTTATTATTTCGACCATGGCCTTCTAAAACATCAATGGCTTTTTGACATTGGCTTGAACTCAAATGAATATTTGCCGATAAAATTGCGTCTTGAAGTTCTTGATCTTTGGATTTTCCACAACTAAATAAGTTGAAAAATACAAAAATAAAAACGATCAGTTTCTTTTGCATGAAACTCTCCTCTTATACCATTATGCAGGTAAAGAAAGTTCCTTTATAGAGGGGAAAAAAGCGCTTATTTTTGCTTGTTTGTTAGATAATGAATTAATCGATCTAGTGCTTCAGAAAAGGCTTCTTTTTGTAATACTAGACTAATTCGCGCTGAATTTTTTAAACCAAAATCAGTTCCAGGTACTATCACGACACCAAAATCGTTTAAAACTTCTTCGCAAATCTGATAAGAATAGTCAGAATTATCTTGTTTGCTCTTTTGAAATTTTTCAAACACCGGTGTTTGAGTAAAATCAATCATATAATAAAAAGCGGAAGTTGGTTGATACCAACATTTCATCAGACCAGCCTCTTTAAATTTATCTCGAATAATGGTGACATTATCTCTCAAGTAACTTTTGACTGGATTTAAAAACTGAGATGATGCTCCAAAATTATAATTTAACATGGCCCTTTGAATGAGTGAATTTGCACTTGAAGTCAGCTGCCCTTGTAAATTTTCGATTCCTTTGCAAAAATCTTTCGGTCCTACACAATAACCAATACGTAATCCAGTGCTGGCAAAGGCTTTAGAAATTCCATCGACAATGATCGTTCGCTTTAAAAGCTCTGGGTATTTTTGATAATAATAGCTTGGTTTAGGGTCGTAATAATTTACATCAAAATAAATTTCATCCGAAATTATATTTATGTCTGGATTATCTAACATTAACTTTCCAAATTCTTCCATCCATTCTTCTGAATAATGAATTCCGGCAGGATTATTTGGGCTATTGATGATAATTGCTTTAGTTCGAGGTGAAATATTTTTTTTAATTTCATTGAGAGAAGGCGTAAATACATCATAGACAGATGTTTGAACTATTATAGGCACTCCTCGATAAAACTTAATCATTTCTGGGTAAGAAATCCAATAAGGCGCAATGATGATGACTTCATCATCTGCATTTAACATCGCACCTAAAATATTCGAGATTGAATGTTTAGCGCCATTTGAAATCACGCAATCAAATTCAATTCCAGTATTTGAAAAATGAATACCTCGAGATTCTTCTATATGTAGTAATATTTTTTTTCTAAGATCTACAAATCCTGATACGGGGCTATACTGATATGATTTTAAAAAATCAAGTTCGGTTCGAATGGATTCTATAAAATCCAGTGGTGGACGAAAAGGCAACTGCCCTGCTGTTAAATTAAAAACTTGCTTGCCATTTTCTGCTAATTCTAAAGCTTTTGAATTTAATCTTAAAGTAACACTTTCTTGAATTCCCTTCGCTCGAGAACTTAACTCCATCTTTTTTCCCCTGCCCTTAACAACAATATAATTATTATTTCATATTTTATGAAAATGTCATTAAGGAAAGTTGACAATTAAAATATAGCTATCGCCCTGTTCAAAAATTTTATGGGCCACGAAAGACTTTTTCTTCCATTCATCGAGGGGAACACCTTTTAAATTATCCGATTCTATCCAAACTTGACCCTTAAACCAATGATCCGTTTTGATAAATTCAATCAGAGTTTCATAGATGTTTTTCTGTTCATAGGGAGGGTCAATAAATATGATTGTATTTTCTTTTTCTTCTTCAGTTAAACTTAAATAAAAATCTTTAAATTGAAATAGATACTTCTCGGCACTGAAATGAAAACACTTCATTTCCCCTGTTTTCTTGTGAGAATTTCTTAATTCAATCTCTTCTTTATTTTCAAGTAAAATCTTAAAAGCTTGTTTGTGAATTTCATTCAAAATAACTAAACTTGCCCCTCTTGAATAAGCTTCAAAACCAACGGCTCCAGAACCAGCACAAAGTTCCACAAAAATGACTTCATTTAAATTTTGGTAGTAATCAAATATTCTTCTTTTTAATAAAACAGAAGTTGGTCGAACAAAGTCGCCCTTTGGGACTGCTATAATTTGGCCTTTTGCAAAACCGCCAAGAATTTTTAAAGACACAGGGAATTCCTAAATTTAGGCTGCTTCTGATTTCTTTTTACTTGATGAAACTGGAATTGAAAACTTCACTCCATTTTCCATAGTCACTGTGCAACCACCATCTTCAGTTAGATATAACTCAACTCCATTCAAAGTTAAAGTTAATCCTGATTGACCATTGACAGTTAGTTGTGCCATCTCCATTCCAACTTTAAATTGTAATGAAAGATCCATATTTCCTGTGGCCTGAAATGACATTGGTTCATTAGATGCTGCACCTTTGCTGATAGGAACGACCTTTACCGGTTCTTCCATTTGCATTTTTTTTGCATACTCTTCAATTTCATTTTCAATGGCATCTTGTAATCTATTTCCAACTGGAGTGCTTGGATCAATTTTTAAATGACTCGGCTCTACTTTCATTTCAGCAGGAGTTGAAATTTCTTTTTCAAGATCACTCTCTAAATTTTCAATTTCGGCCATGATATCTTCAAGTTCACTTTCATTAAACTCAGCTTCACCATGCGTTACTTCAGTCGTATCCGAAGCTTCGGAATCTTCGCTCAAGATAGCATCTACATCATCAAAAATATCATTACTCATAAAAAATCCTTCATAATAACTATTTTCCAATAGTTAAAGATTTTAAAACCTATACCTATTATCGGTATGTTGGAAAGATATCTTTAATATTTGACGCGGGCCTAATTATGTTTGTAATTTTAAAGAGTTAGTGATGAAAAAAACCACTTAAAATCATCAACTTTTCAAGTGACTTTAAGTTTAAGCTTTGTCACAATTTTCTGCCCCCTAGAGAATTAATTTAAAAGCAATTTTTAGGATTAAAATTGAATATATTTTATAGCAAAGAAAATAACGATATCCTTGAGCCAAGTCATGATGAGTTGGTTGAATCAAGTCCTATATTTAATCCTTCAAATTTTTTAATTCCAGGTTGGAAAGGTGAAGGCCTTTTAACGGCTCACGGTTTGGCGATTAAAGCTGCTTTAAATAATTTAAGTATCGATGCCTTACAATTATTTAAAAAGCAATTAAGCACTAACAAGATCATCAGAAAAACAACTTTTGAAGAGTTTCAATTATTCGCCAAATCCAGCCAATTAGAAATTGATCTAATACAATCTCCCAATGATTTTTGGTTCCACTACAATGATGAAACTTCTCATTTTAAAAATATCATCGAAGAATTTATCAAGCTTTATACATTTAGAGCTGTAGCTGTTTACTTATTTAGAATTAAATTTATTTTAGAAATTTCAAAAGAATTGCAAATCAATATTTCTGAAGACAACTTACTTAATCCACTTTCTTTTTTGTCAAAAATTTTTAAAAAATCAAGCTCCACAGAACTTAACTGCGAATCTTTGCAAATCAATCAATATAGTTGGTATCGCCCGACACTTGAATATCAAGAAAGCCTTTTAAAACTTAAGCAGTCGTTTGATTCTGTGACATTGACCGAATTGATAAAATTACTTTCAACTCCTAAAGAGTATAAAATTTATTCTTTAAAAAACTACTCTCACTCCCTATCTCATGTTTCCTTCGGTACGCTTTTAAATGATCTTTTAATTCGATTACCCAAATGGATTAATGACGAAAATTTAAATGAAGAAGATTTAAAGTTTGAGAGAAAAGGTTTCTATGAGACAACATGTGTTTTACCAAAAAACTTAAACACTAAATTTACTGGTCAAAATATTTCATCTCTAGCTCTTTCTCATTGGTTAGCTCAAGAAACCAACTCCGCAAAATACCAATGGGATAATATTATTTGCCCTGACTTTCAAGGATTAGATTTTTTTGATGGTCAATTTTTAAAAATTTGTCATGAACTTCAATTTTTAAGCTTTTTAACTAAACTGGCTTCAATTCACAAATACGAAGTGGTGCCTTTTATTTGTAAAGTATTTAAAGAAAAAAACCAAACTAAGCTTGAAGAATCTCATTCACAAGCTTCTTTATTTCACTCTAGCCCCGTAGAGAATTTTGCTACAGATCAGTTGTATCAAAGAATCGTTTTAAATTTAAATGATTTTCCAAAAACAAATCCACATCATTTTTTGGTACAGCAAATTCTCGGTTTAAAATCTCAACTCACTCGAGATGGTTTTTTATTCGTATTAAGTAATCAAAAACTTTTTGTTCCTTCACATTCAGACAGAGTAGAACTTCTCTTAAAAGACTTCCAAGTTTTAGCTCAATTTAATTTAGAAGAATTAAAAGCAAAAGGAGAAATTGGAAACTTTATTTATGTGTTGAAGCTTAAAGAAGAATCACCATTATCAAAAATTCAATTTGTTAAAACTAAGCAATCAGAAAAATTAAACTGCTTTACTTTTGAATTTAATGGTCACTTAACTCGCTTTAATAAATTCCATAAATTAGTAGAAGAGTTTAATCATTTTATAAAATCAAAAGATGCTATTTCTACTCCAATATATTTTAATGAAATTGAAGAAAATCTTCACTTTAATTTTCATAATGATGTCATCGTAGAAGGTAAGTTAGTTTCTCTTTTAAATCATACTGATCCTAATCTACTACATCCTTCATTTTTTAAAAACTTAACCCTGACTTGCTCTGCTTTAGAGAATTTTTTCCATATCGAATTTATTGATCCAAGTTCACTTTCTACTGGAAAAAATTTAGCAAAACAACTTTTAGGCTTGAATAAAGCAGAAAGCTTTCATCACTCACTTATTTTAATTGTTAATCAATCAAATCCTAATCAAGTAAATATTGAAATCAAAAGTGGCGAGAGCTTAAAAGCTCAAATTGAAAAATTCGGAACTGCTTTTTTCTACTACTTTGGCTTAACCCCAAAACATTTGTCGATTAATTTAAATATTTTTAGAGAGTATTTTAATTCCCAAATTGGAAATCAACTTATTCAAATGCAACTCAATGATGGTCCAAGTAAAATTAAAGCAAAAGTAAAATCTCTCCTTGTTCCAAATTTCTTTTTACAAACTCATAAGCTAAATGAACTTGAACTTCATTTAGTTGATTTACTAGATAGAAGTTCCCACGAGTTATTAAAAATTCATCCTCAAACATTGCTTGAGAAATTTTTCCAAACAAAAGAAAAAGTTTCTTTACTCTCAAAGGAATACCCTTGGCACACAATGGTTCTGTTATCTCAATTTAAACTTCAAATTATAGAATCAATTGGTGATTTAGAAGAAGCAAAAATTGAAAAAATACCTTTCTCAAATCCTCTCTTTATTCAGGAAATCATTAATCTTAAAACCAATGCCATTTATCCGAACAATAGTGAGATTTACGTTGAATTCAAATCAAGCGACATGAAGAAAATGCATCTAAAGTTAGACTCTGTCATATTGAAATCTGCCGATCAGGCTCACTGTCTAGAATTAAAATCAAATGATGAAGCAATTATCACTCTTCACTCTACTGAGATTGTTTTAAAGTTTTTAAAATTTATCTTACAGAAGGCAATCTCGATGCCTATTTCAGAAGTCGTGACCGGTTTAAAATGTCCCACCATAAAAGAATTAGAACGCTTAGTTGAAAAACATAGAGAGATTAAAAATGCTAAGTGGGAAATTCTAGAATCGATTAATTCTCAAATCGCTCAAATTCTTAGAACAGAAATATCAAAGAAATAATTCATTATTTAAATGCTTTTGAATCTCTTTCTTGCTTCCAGATTTTACTGAAGAAAGCTTTGATGTCTTTGCAGTCTTCATGATCATCTTAATACGCATCCCACTTACAGAGCCATTTTGATTAATCTTATTATCAATTTGCATTTTCCCATCAATTTCTTCAATCAAGCTTTGGCAAATTTGTAAATCAACAGGTAAGTAAGCGCCTTTTGATCCTGTCAGCGTATCATTTGAAAAACCAGTTCCTGAATATTGTAAATCTAGAGTTGTGATGTCACCCAACCTTAATCCTTGAATGATAATGCTACATTCATTACCAACTCGACTTGCTGTGCTCATAGCATAAGATAAAAGTGAATAGACAACTTGAGAAATGGCTTCTTCTTTACCTTTAATTTGCAGATTTTCTTTTAATTGCACATCAATCTTAATACCTTTTGAAAATGCTTTTTCTTTAAGCATTGTCACTGTTTTTGAAACAGTCGCTTCGAGATTAACACTTTCTGCAGGTGTTGAATCTGCATAAACAGTGCTCTCTTCATCATTCCAAATTTTTTCAATTACCGCTTGAGAAATATTTTCTTTAGGAGAAACAAATTTTTCCGGAGTAATTAATGCATCTCTCGCTGCATTTTTAGTTACATTCACTCTACTTGATGAAATATGCTGATAAAAATTTGAAAATAAATGTGCGCAGTTTTTTAAATCATTTTGCTCTAATGCAGTTTTGATTATCTCACCAATTTTGACACTTTGAATTCCACCTTGGTCGCTTAATTCTCTTTCGGCCTCTATCTCTCTTGCACTATTAGAAATGCGTTTTTTTAGAGCAGAAATAAATTCAAGCATCATTGTCACAACTAATAACGTTGCTAATACAAAAAATGAATTTTTATATAAATTCAATCCTTGTGAAAGCTCAGCTTTATACATTTCTGTTTCTTCAATTAATTCATCCTTAACTGTTTCAATCTTCTCAAATCGCTGACTCATATTGCTATTTTCAGTTTCAAGCATTTCTGTGTTGCCTGCTAAATCTTCATGAAACCAATGAACATTAGAGGCTAGAGTGCTTAATTTTTTAGCAATAGAATTGACTTCACCCTTAAAATTTTCCTCAAGACTTGAAATACTTTCAGCAAAACATTCCTCGGTTAATCCTTGGAAGTTTTGAGTTAAATATCCGGAAGCATCATCAGCTAAAAGTTTTGCAGTATAAGTCTGATTCACTCTTGTAAAACAAGTTTGAATTCCACTTTCTAAATTAGAAACTTTTTTGAGTTGAAAAGAATTATTAGTTACTTGAAAGGTGGAGTACACCAAGGTAGATAAAATCACAAAACTAAGTATTGTTTTTTTAGACTCAAAAATAACTGAAAAAGGTCTCATAAAATGCATTCCTTGCAATAGAATGTCTTTCCTAGACACTCCTTTTAAGTTTACAATTAGTACTTATAAGATCAACAATAGGATTTTTTTTCCTAGGAGTCCTTTTCTTGACTAAATTTATCGGGAAACCTGAAAAAACGAGCTCCTACCTCATCACCTTTATTATAACTTTAGGTTTGCATTTTTTAATACTTTTTTTTGTAAAAAAGGACATTGCAAAGGACTTAGAATTCTCATTTTTAAAAAATCGGGCAACTCCTATAGAGTTACTATCGCCAGTTGAATTAAAAAAAATTAAATCTGTCGGAATTAAAGATGGAAAAAAAGACCATTTCCAACCAGATTTCATGAAAAATCAAATGCAAAGACTGGGCATAAACAATATGACTCCTCCTCAACCTAATATTCCCCCCAATTTTAAAGCTGGTAAAACTCCGTCTCCTATTATGAATACACAAAACTTTGAACCCAAAAAAGAAAATGCCAATTTCTTTCAGTATAAAAAAAGTAAAACAATTCAAAGTAATCGCGAGCATGATGAAATAAAAGTTCAGACGCTAAATCAACTTCCCTCTCCCCCAAGCTATTCAAAAGCTCAAAATATTTCAAACTTTGAAATTCGTCTCGAAAGACCTGATGGTGTCAGTGAAGATGAATTGAACTCTGATGAAAAAGCATTTTATTCTTTTTATAAAAGATCATATGCTAATTATGTTTCAAAACTTTATGCCACCTATGAAACTGTTCGCGTCCAAAGACCAGGAATAGATCAAGACTTCAATGATAAACATCTGCTTATGGCAAAAGTCGAATACGACGAAAATGGAAATATTGTCAGTATAAAAATACTTAAATCAAGTCAAAGTGATCATGTACATTATTTTTTCGAAGAAGCTTTGAAAAAATTAAATTTACCTAACCCACCTAAAGTGTTTGTAAAAAATCGTCAAAATTTTTCTATTTATTATCAGGTGCTAATTAACTAGATATTGTCTCAACAATAGATAAACTCCGAAGCCAAATCCATAAGCCATAAACATTCGCTTAGAGAAAAAATGATTTAGAAAATGTGTCAAAAACCAATCTGTTTTTTTTACATAAACCATTTTTTTATTTTCATTGTAGTTCATGGTTTTTAAAAGCTGGTTAATTTCATTAGTCAAACTATCTTCTAATTCAAGATCAATTTTTTCAACCGGGATTTTTGAAGTAATCTGTTGATTTAAATCTTTCATTCTCTGATATTCTTTATGACATATTGAACACTTCTCAATATGTTTTTGCAGTTCAACCGATTGAGAATCAGGTGAAATATTATCAGCTAAAATCCAAATTTTTCTTGAACTAACACAATTTGAACCGCGATTTAAAGCTTTTATTTTATGTAACCACTTATCCATCGACAATCAACTCTCTAGATTCTGGAATTTCAAATATCTTATATCTGGCCGAAGCTAAAATAGCTTTCAATTCTCCAGTTGTTTTGTTTAAAATCCACATAATTTCTTCATAGTTCATCTTTTTTACTTCTCTTAGAAAAAGTGCCGCTCTTTCTTCTGTTTCAAGTCGATAAAAATTTTCACGATGATCAGTCGTAAAATTAAGACTTAATTTGATTTGACTAAAGCGCTTAAGGGCTAATTCAAAAATATTTTGCAAAATGCACTCTTCAAGCTTCTCTTGATTATTTTTATTCTTAGCAAGATTTTCACGATTCACAATTAAATACTGACTTATTGAATCTACGACCAATTGAGTAGCCTGGAGATCATCTGGAATCAGAACGAAGGCAAATGAATAAAAATGAGGTAATTTTTTAATAAATAAGGAGTCTGTTTCTTTCATAGTTAAATTAGGTCCTTCATAGACCAAAGCTCTATTATTCTACCTTTCCTAAAATTGAAATACAAGTAAGCAACTGACGTATTTACAAGCACTTAGCTTGAAACGTTTAGCGCTAGTACTTAATTCTATCTAAAGATTAAGAAAATATTTAAGTTTATCGATAAGGTTATGTGAGGAAAGACTTATGAATAAAAAAATAAATACACTGACGTTTTTTTTAATCCTTTTGACCATGGCTTCTTGTGGAGTTAAAACCACCACATCAACTAGTGGATCAAGCTCTCAATCACCTCAAACTGGTGGAACGGGAGGCACAGGTGGCACAGGTGGTACAGGTGGCACAGGAGTCAGTGGCTGTGATGGAATTGCCAGAAATTCTGCGACAAGCTGTTACTATAAAAATCTTCCAGAGATTGCCTTAAATGGTGCTGGTACATATGGGATTACTTATTGGTCTTCGGCCAGTGATTTATCGGGAATGGGAATTTCTCAAAATCAATTTAGAACAGATGCAACTTTTTCTGTGAGAATGATACCAAGTTATATTACTGATGCCAGAAATTCAAAACAGGGTCGAAAGTGCAGTCAATTTACTGCAACTAATTTTGATAAAATGCGCTTAAAAGTTATGCTAAGAAAAAGCTCGGTCACTTTAGGAGAAGTCGCAACTTTAACGGCTAATGTTGGTCAGTACTCAAATACTTATCGCTATACAGTTCCAGGAGGAACAACTGATCCATATATCTTAGAAGTTGTGGGAGTTGAAACGAATCATCGCTGTACTGGAAAATATGGGACGGCTCCGCAAGGATGTACCTTTATGGATATCCCTTTAGTCACCAATACAACTTACCCAACTGAGTGTGTTGGATTCACTTTACAAATGGCCACTGACGAAACTTACGATTTACCTAATTAGTTCGATTAATTTAAGAGCTAAATTCTTTTGATGGGCGAATCCAACTTCGTTTAAAAGACCTGGGCAAGTAATATTTACTTCAGAAATATGTTTACCCATAATATCAAATGCCACCCAATGGACGCCTTCATTTGAAAGCTCATGACAAATTTTTTCACATTCATTTTTTATGTCTTGATCTAATTCGATCGCCTCAAAACTCGCCCCTTGTGCAATATTAGCTAAAAAGTTTCCATCCTTTGGTCTTTTTAAAATTGATCCTAATTCAACTCCATCATAAAAAATGGATCTTATCTCTCCCAATTTTACTTGAGCATAAAAAGGTTGAGCCACAACGGCTCCCTTAAACTCTGAAACTTTTTTTAAAAAAATGGAATTTATTTGAGGATCTTTGCTACTAACTTTCTCCACCCCAATTCCTTGAAAGAGATCCAGTGGTTTTAAAATAAATTCTTCTACATCTCGATTTATTTCCACAAATTTTTGAAATCCCTCTAAAGAAGCTCCCACGTATGAAGACAAGCTAGATTTTTGGGCGTAAGCAAATAACTTCTCATTGTATTTCATAATTCCGATTGGAGAATTTATAACTTTTACACCTAAATTTTCGAAAAAAGAAAGCATCCAAAGATATTTCAAATAACGAGCATCAAAAGGAGGATCGAGCCTCATGTGAAGATAGTCATTTTTTGAAATAGATAATTCTAATGGGGTAAGCAACTCCACTTCTTTAATATAATAATCGTCATACATCGATGATTTAAAAGGATAAAGTTTTAAACTTGGACTATTTTTATTAATGAGATAAAAATCTTTCTCAAAAAGAAAATAAACCTCGTATCCTTTTTTTTGCAAGGTGGAAGCTAAAAGCATCGAAGTATCTTTTTTAATTGATAATTTTTCTAAAGGATCAATAAGTAATATATGTTTTTTCATTGGCTTCTCTATTTTATTAAATTAAATCTTTAAAAAGATATTTTGAAAAGCCCTCTTTATCATCTATTTTTTCATATTCTGCATATTTTTTAACTAAATATTGATAATATTCTTTCAAATTTAAATTTAATTTCTTTTGCAGTTTTTCAATATCATTTGCTCTCTTTTCATAGGTTAAAAATGCAGCAAAGCGAGCGTTATTCCATTCTTTGCCGAGTGGAAAACATCTTTGATGGGAAATAGTTAATTGTTCGCATTTTTTTAACACTTCAGGAATAAACTGTTCCCGGGAAAATTCATTGAGTATTTCAGCCGCCTCTTTGGGAGTTTTCGGTTTAATATTTTGATAAAGATTTTGCAACTCTGAAGCTTTAATCATTATTAATCGACTTAATTCTCTGTGCTCTTTTTCTTCCTTTTCCTGAAGATGTAAGTATTCAGTTAAGCCTTGATTGATGAAATATTCTTTTACCATGACTTTAGCAAAATAATTCGCCAAGTTTTCATTTAACTCCACTTCGTTTTTGACAAAGAAAATCGTATGAAACAATTCATGAAAAATAAGATCGGTTAATTCATAGTCATTATAATTAAAAAATGAACTCAAAATAGTATCATTAAAATAGCCTAGCGTTGAATACGCATAAACTGGCCGAATCCAAGTCACCTTATTTTCCAAAGACTCTGCTTTAGCATGATTTAGTGCAGATTTATGATTAAAAAAACCAAGATAGGGAAAGCAGCCCATGATTGGAAAGCAAGTTTCAACTGCTTTAATTTCATCAAATGGAGAAGTAATAACCAAATAAGAAACGGCTTTATTCTTTAACATCGTGGTTTGAGTGTAAATTCTCGTCTCTTTTTTCTGCCAGTATTGATAAAAATACTTCTTTAATCTTTCTATTTTTAGAACTTTTTCTCTTTGAGTTTTAGGTATTCGAACATTTTTTACAACTTCACTATTGTCTCTCGCTGTACTAAATATTTTAACTTGGCCAATCCCTTGTTCATAAAGATATTCTAATTTGGCACAACTTGAAATTAAGACAAGGACCAATACGAATAAGAAATTTCTATTTACATAATCCATGAAAAACCAAAAAGATATTTTACGTTATCTCTAGCTTTATCAAATTCAGAAGCAGGAAATAGTGTTTTTACTGTTCCCTTTAATGAAAACCTATCAGTCATTTTTATCTGTAATATAAACGAGGCAAAGATGGAGTCAGTTCTTTGCTTTGAAGTACCTGAAGAGATAGTAGACTTGGCACTTGTTTGCGTATTTTCAATATTGATATCAGTATTATACTCTAGAAATTCTTTAGCATAACCAAGGCTGATCATTGGTACAATTCTAGAACCTCGCCCTGCGAGCATTTGTTTAATACCAATTCCGTAAACCGTAGTGTAAACCCTATTTTGCTGTCCAACGATATCAATATTAGTCGCTACATTATAGCGATCACTTTCCGTTGTGTAATCGAGGGATTTTGAAAAACTAAAATCCACTGCAGTTAAATCAAAAACATATGTTGAAAGACCGCCAGAATAACTTCGACTAACGACAGAGTTCTGTCGATTGGTTCCATACTTTTGTCGATCATAACCAAAATCAAAGGCCCACTCAAAAATGGCTGCGTGAATACTTGGGACAATTATGAACATTAAAATTAAAAAAAAGGATTTCATTTATCCTCCTTCATTAATCATATCAACTAAATGAAGGGAATAAATTAAGGGGAATTTCTTCCCCTTTTATTACTTTTATTAGTGAGTTAGAGTGTTTAATCGACGTCCGTGATCAACTAACAACTCTCCTTGACAAGAAAGTGCAGTTGCACTGTTTACTTTCACATCTACCCAGTGCCACTTATAATCTTTTTCTTCAGACTCTGGTTTGAAGTGAACTATTCGATTACAGTTGGTTCTTCCTTTCCACTTTTTAAGACCACCCATTGTTCCGAAGTCTTCAACTAAAAGTCTATAGCTTTGACCAACCATTGATTGGCGAATTTTATCTTGAATTTTTAATTGATGGGCCTGAATTTCTCTAAGCCTTTCAAAACGAATTTCATCTTTCAAATGATCTTCCATTTTACTTGCTCTAGTTTTAGCTCGCATAGAATAAGCATAGGCATAAATAAAATCAAATTGAGCAATATCTAAAAGCTTTAAAGTATCTCTGTGCTCTTCATCGGTTTCGTTAACAAATCCAGAAATAATATCCGTTGATAGTACGATATCAGGATTAGCCTTTCTTAATTTTTCAAGCAATCCTAAATAATGTTCCGGAGTATATTCTCGATACATTCTTTCAAGGACCGTTTTAGATCCAGACTGAACCGGTAAGTGTAAATGCTTTGATAACTTTTTAGCTGATCCATGAACCGCAATCAATTCATCAGAAACATCATAAGGATGAGAAGTGGTGTATCTAACTAACTCTAATCCGTTTATCTTTTCAAGCTCCATTAAAAGCTGGGCCAAAGACTCACCATTTTCTTTTCCGTAAGAATTAACATTTTGACCAAGCAGAGTCACTTCCTGAACACCTTGGTATTCTACTAACTTTCTTACATCATTCACGACTTCATCAAGCCTTCTCGATCTTTCTTTTCCTCTGGTATAAGGGACGATGCAATAGGTGCAATACTTGTTGCAACCTTTAATGATATTGACAAAAGCTTGAGGTGAACCGTGAACAATTTTTGTTTCGATAGAAAAATTGTCTGATCGATCCCAAGAGTTAATCGAAAACTTATTATCCCCAGCATAAACCCTAAATACCATATCGTTGATTGTATCAATAACATCTGTACCAAAGGCAAAATCAAGGTGCTTATATTTTTTTACAAGCTCCTTCCCTTCAGTTTGGGCCACACAGCCCCCCACTCCTACCACTAGGCCATTTTTCTTCTTTTTAGCATGCTTCATTTCACCTAATTGGGAATAAAACTTGTTATTCGAAAGATCTCGAATTGCACAGGTATTAAAAAGAACCATATCTGCCTGATTCAATTCTTCAGTATGTTCAAAATTTAAGTCAGACAAATGAGATAAAATCCGCTCACTATCATGATAGTTCATCTGACAGCCAAATGTTTTCATCCAAACCTTTCTTGGAGGAAATTCTAAATCGCCCATCTTCACAATTTTTTGTCCGGATACCGGATCGATAAATGACTCTTCTCTTGGCCCAAAACCTCGAGTTCCTAAACCTGTTGACATAAGCTACCCCTTTTAAAAAGACTTATTCAAAAATGAATGTGGGAAGGATTTAACAGTGCTTTAATTGAAAGTAAATAATATTAAATGCTTATACTTATAATTCTAAGGGGTTAGGAAAAAAAAAGGGACTCCAAAGAGTCCCTTTTTTTAAAATGCTTTTTTAAAAAACTATTTCTTAGCTTTTTTCTTAGCAACTTTCTTAGTAGCTTTTTTCGCAACTTTTTTAGTAGCTTTTTTTGCAACTTTCTTAGTAGCTTTTTTTGCTGCTTTCTTCTTAACTGCCATAAATCCTCCAAAAGTTTTTATTCTTCAAATAAAGAATAAACATTTTTTTATTCTCGTGCAAATAAAAAATATGATGTTTGATTATTTTTCGTATTTTTTTTAAAAAGCCTTTAGTTTTTTTTTTACATTTTTTTAAATTAATTAAAAAGTAAAAAATAATTTTTGTGATTTCTCATCAAAATCGACTTTCACTATTCCACCTTTTTCTAATTTTCCAAAAAGAATTTCTTGAGAAAGTGGTTTTTTAATTTCTTGATCGATGACTCTGGCAATAGGTCTTGCCCCCATTTTCTCATCGAAGCCGATTCTTAAAAGATATCTTCTGGCAGATTCTGAAACTTGTAGTTCAACACCTTTGGCGCTTAAAAGTGACTCAAGGCCAAACAGAAATTTATCCACAATCTTTAGAACCTCTTCATCTTTTAGCCGATTGAAGTGAATAATACCATCCAAGCGATTTCTAAATTCAGGGGTAAAAAAACTCTTGATGGCGGTCTCTCTTTTAGAGTGCCCAGCGTTTGATGCCGAAGTTGAAAAACCAATTGAACCGGCTTCAAACTCCTTGGCCCCTGCATTTGAGGTCATAATCAAGATGACGTTAGTAAAATCGGTGGTCCTACCTTGAGCATCGGTTAACTTTCCGTGATCCATCACTTGTAATAGAACATTAAAAATATCAGCATGAGCTTTTTCAATTTCGTCTAATAAAAGAACACAGTGAGGAGTTTTTTTAATGACGTCGGTTAAATGACCACCATTTTCATATCCAACATAACCTGGAGGTGCGCCAATTAATTTTGCCACTGAATGCTTTTCCATGTATTCAGACATATCGATTCTTTCCAGATGCACACCAAGTTCAATGGCCAATCTTTTCGCCAACTCTGTTTTCCCTACCCCTGTTGGTCCAGTAAATAGAAAGGAGCCCACTGGTTTTTCAGTGACTGAAAGTCCTGATCGAGATAACAAAATTGCATCAGCAATAGTTTCACAAGCCTGGTCTTGGCCAAAAATCATTTGCTTTAGATTCGCTTTTAAATTTTTTAGTTTGTCCTTTTCTTCAGTAGCCACTGACATTTTAGGAATTTTGGCCATCTTGGCGACAATCACTTCTACGTCTTTTTTGTTTATAGTTGTATGCCGCTTATTTTTAGGCATCACCTTGATCATCGCTCCGACTTCATCTAAAACATCTATCGATTTATCTGGATTTTTTCTATCCCCAATATGCTTTGTAGCCAAATCTACGATCAATTTTATAATTGAAGGGGAGTATTTTACTCCATGATGCTCTTCGAATTTAAATTTCAAACCGTTTAAAATTTTTACAGTATCTTCTGCAGTCGGTTCACTCACATCCACTTTTTGAAAACGTCTTGAAAAAGCAGAATCCTTTTCTATATGCTTTCTGAATTCTTCATAAGTCGTACTACCAATGCATCTCAACTTTCCATTACTCAAAGCAGGCTTTAATAAATTGGATGCATCCATCGAGCCGCCACTGGTACTACCTGCCCCCATGACGGTATGAATTTCATCAATAAATAAAATAATTTCCTTTTCTCCCAAATCATTAATTCGAGTCACTTCTTTGATTACATTTTTTAATCTTTGTTCAAAATCACCGCGATATTTTGTACCGGCCAATAAGCTAGCCATATCCAGTGAATAGATTTCTGCTTTTAATAAAATTTCTGGCACTTCCTTATGGATAATTCGATAAGCAAGTCCTTCAGCGATCGCTGTTTTCCCTACACCTGCTTCACCGACGAGGAGTGGATTATTTTTTCTTCTTCTACTTAAAACTTGAGCAACCCTCTCAATCTCATCTTCTCGTCCGATAATCGGATCAATTTTACCTTTTAAAACTTCTTGATTTAAATTTAAGCAAAAGTTCTCAAGAACACTTTGATTTTTTTGATCACTTTCCTTTGCTTCACCAAATTCACTTTGAATATTTGATATCATGGAACTTTCAGTGTTTAAGGGCTTATCCACACCATGAGCCACCAATTTAATTACATCAAATTTCGATACGCCTTGCTTTTCGAGTAAATAATTAACAAAGTTTTCTTGTTCATTAAACATGGCCATCAGCAAATTGATACCATAGATTTCTTTTTTACCTGAAGATTGTACATGAATCGCTGCACGCTGAATCACTCTTTGTAAGGCAGAAGTTATTTCAGGTTGGTAAAAAATTCCATTTTCTCTGGCAATTTTTCTTAATTCCTCATCTTGGAATTGAATTTTTGATATTTCTTCGATCATTTCTTCAGAAAGAACAGAAAAACGTTCTGAATCTTTTAGGTAAGTTGATAGTTCATTGACTAAAAAACTGGTACTCGCCCCACATTCCGTTAAGACAAATTGAACTTCTTGATCTTCTAGCAAAGATAAAAAAAGACATTCTAGGGTGAGATATTCATGCTTTAACTTATTTGCATGAATGACTGCTGAATTTAAAATTGTTTCTAGTTTTTTACTTTTCATATGTGAACGCCTACTTATTCAGGTTCATAGGTACAAATCAATGGATGCATATGATCTTTGGCCAAGCTTAATACTTTTTGAACTTTTGTTTCCGCAATTTCATAAGTATAAACACCGCACACACCAACTCCATTGACATGAACTTCCATCATTATTTTTTCTGCTGCTTCAAGATTTTTATGAAAAACTGATTGCAAAACGAAAATGACAAACTCCATCGTTGTGTAATCATCATTATGCAAAAGAACTTTATATTTTTTAGGAAGTCGAACATCGACTCGATCAAGAACAGAAGTTCCACCATCTTCATTTTGATTCATGTTAATTTTATGATCAATCATATTCTCATTATGGACATCTTTATTAAAACTTGCAAGAATTCTCAATAATTTGTGAGAAATAATCCTCAGGGACTTTAGAATTGTTTTTTATCGAACACATAATATTTGATTTTTTATCTTTTAATTCAAAATAGATAATTTCAGAAGTTAAATTATCAAAAAACTCTATATAGCAATCGGGAAAACCAAGTACATGGCCAAACTCATGTGCGAAAACTTTGCCCATCTGAAATCTGTCTAACCTTTGATCTAAATAAATCGTTCTTAAATCTTGATTAATCACATGAGAAACACCACTATTGATCAATACAACATTGACAATATTTCTAGCATTCTCCTCAACTTTTATTTCAAATTTGTCAGATTTCCACATTTCTTTAACAGCTAAACCCAAATCTTCTTTTAAACCGGGAACAGAAAGAGGAGAAATGATATTAAATTTAATTGGCAATTCTACTCTAGAGTTTTGATTGCAATAAAAAAAATTATTTTTTTTAATTTTAAACATCGGCTCAAATTTTTCTTTTTGAGTCCACTCTAAATATTGCATCGTAAGTCTGGCCAGCTGTTTTTTATCTGAGACAATTTGTTTCTCTGCGGCACAATGAAATTCATCAAAAAAACTCTGACACATCCGCTCTACTGAATCTTTTAAATTTAATGGTGAAATATCAAAAAACCCTTTAATGACTTCTTCATCGCAATTTGAATTTCCATTTTTTTGACATTGATCTTTTATATTTAAATAAGCTCTTAAATCTCTCTCTTTTCGTAGAGAAAGCTCGGCTTGCTGACATTTTAAAAACTCAAATCTATCAGCTAAAATGGATAGACGAAAAATTTTTTGAAAGGTCATTCCCTCTCTTTCTAACTTAGAAAACTCTGACACTAATAAACTTTCACTTACTTTAAGAGGTTGTTTGAAATCAAAATCAAACAAATCTTCTTCTGTTGAAATATCCATAGAACTCAGTAAAATCTTAGCTTTTGAATCTTGTATTTGATAATATATTTTAGACTTCTTTCCGGGGCTATTCAAACATGCTGATTGCTCAATGTAATTCACTAGTTTTTTGTCAAAAAACACTTTATTTGAAGTCGAATTTATCTCTTTGGGTAAACACCCAGTTAAACAACTAAACAAAATAATGACAATTCCTAACTGTCTAAACAAAATACACCTGCATTGTTACAATACAATTTAGGGCTCTTAAGCCACTGGAAAATAATTCCTATATCTAATACATTCAATTTAGATGCCATAATATTAGAAGAGAATATTTTTATGGGGAATTATGGAAATCAAAGAAGCGACACTTGAAGACGTGAACTCTATCACTCATATTTTTGAAGAATACAGACAATTTTATCGTCAAAAACCTAGTCCTGAATCTTCAAGTTTTTTAAAAAATAGAATTGCTAATAATGAAAGCAAATTTTTTTATGTTAAAGAAAAAAATGACATTGTAGGTTTTGTCCAACTCTATCCTTCTTTTTCTTCATGTGCTTTATCAAAAATTTATATTCTCAATGATCTTTATGTGCTGAAAGAATTTCGTCGAAAAAAGATTGCTTGGCAATTATTAGATCATGTGGCTGCATGGACAAAAAAGAATGGCGCGAGTGAAATTCATTTAGCTACAGCAATTCCAAATACAGAGGCTCAAGGCTTATATAAAAAATTTGGATTTAAAAAAGATAATGATTTTTTCTATTTCAATTTAAAAATCTAAAAAAAAAGGAGCTTTACGCTCCTTTTTTTATGCCACTTCTTCTTCGTCTTTATATTCCATCCACACAGACTCTGGGTCATGAATTTCGATTGTTTCATGATCTCTGTGCATTTTATTGAATTTTTCTTTCTTCTTATAGACTTGTTTTTCAATTTTTTCGATCGCTAAATCAATTGAATGATAAAGATTATCTGACCAAGCTTTTGCATGGTATTCACATCCTGGAGCATGATAGTAAATTTCAGCATATTGCTCGCCGTTTTTTACATAGCATGACCATTTCATTGTCCCTTTATCTTGAAAATATTTTTTTAGCTTTTGAGATTTTTCTTTTATTCTTTCGTCAAGAGCTGGAGTGTGTTCTAAGTGTAAAAAAGTAACCGTAATTTTCATATTTTCCCTTCTTGTTTTGGTTTAACTGCTTTTCGGTTAAATTAATTATTTTCTAAGTACTTTCTTTTCTTTTTGAAGATGGTAAAACTCCTAGAATTTCTCGATACTTGGTCACCGTTCTTCTCGCAACTGCGACTCCTTCCCGACCTAAAATTTCCACTACTTTTTGATCAGATAATGGTTTTTTTGAATTTTCAGCGTCGAATATGGCCTTTATTTTTAATTTTAAAACTTCGCTCGCAATATCTGATCCACCATCTTTTCCACCGATTCCTGTATTGAAGAAATATTTTAATTCAAATGTTCCAATCGGCGTATGCATATACTTGTTCGTTGTCACTCTCGATACAGTTGATTCATGCATTCCAATTTCATTAGCAACATCTTTTAATACCATCGGCTTTAAATGCTTTGGACCTTTTTTAAAAAACTCCTGCTGTCTCGCTACAATTGTCTTAGATACTTTTTCAATTGTTCTTTGACGATTTTGAATTGACTTGATTAACCATTCTGCAGCTCGAATTTTATCTTTTACAAATTCAGAGGTTTCATCTGTTTTCTTTCCTGCACCTTTTTTAATCATCTCTTGATATAGCTTTGAAATTCTAAGTCTTGGAATCCCCTCATCATTAACTTGAACCACAAACTCACCGCCAATTTCTACGACGTAAATATCTGGTAAAATATAATGCGTATCCGGTGTGACAATTAATCGACCTGGCTTTGGATGAAAATTTTGCAATAAAAGAGCGGTCTTTTTCACCATTTCTATATTAACACCTAAGCTTTTAGAAATTTTTTCAAAACTTCTATTCTGTAGATCTTCTAAATGCTCTCTAATAATCTTCTCTAATAAAGGAGAACGCTCTTCAGCGATTTTAGCTTGGGCGAGTAAACAATCTGAAAGATTACTTGCTCCACAACCGACTGGATCAAGTCTTTGCACTATTTCTAACACATCAAAAGCTTCTTCTCTGGAAAGCTTGGTTTGAGCGATCAATTCATCTAAAGCTATTTCTAAATAACCATCGTCATTGATATTACCTATAATCAGATGTGCTAAATTAAGCTCTTCTTGATTTAAATTTTCCATCTTCAATTGCCACTCTAAGTGCTCTTGAAGAGTCATGGATTTTGAAACAATATTTTCATAAGATGGCATTTCATCGGGATCGCTATTGCTTGCCATGTTTGGTGTTGAAGAGTTTGAGTTAAAAGAATCCGCATAGGAATCCCAATCAAAATCATCATTATCTTTCATCAAAGGTTTTTCTTGAAAGTCATCAGCGGTCGCCTCTTTGGCTTCCATTTCAGATTCACTCGTATTTTCTTCGCGGTTAGAGTCTTCTTCCCCACCTAACTCCTCTAGCATGGGATTTTCAACCAACTCTTCGGCAATGACGTTGGTCATTTCAAGATGGGTTAAGGTCAAAAGCTTGATCGCTTGCTGTAACTGCGGAGTCATCGCTAAACTCTGCTGCTGCTTTAGACCTTGTGATAATTTAACTGCCATATGCATCCCTTATTGGGAATTACATCCTGAATTCTTCACCTAGATAGAACTTCCTTGCTCTCTCGTTATTTACTATTTCATCTGGTGTACCACTAACCAAAAGCTCTCCTGAGCTCATAATGTAAGCGCGATCGACTATACCTAATGTTTCGCGCACATTGTGATCAGTAATTAAAACACCTATATTTCTTTTTTTAAGCTCCACAATTAAATTTTGAATATCTGAGACCGCTAATGGATCAACTCCCGCAAACGGCTCATCTAAAAGCACAAAACGAGGCTCTAAAGCTAGTGCTCTAGCGATTTCCACTCTACGTCTCTCTCCACCAGAAAGCGCAGCACCTTTTGAAAGTCTGACATGATTTAAATTTAAATCACTAATCAACTCTTCCATTATTCTCAGCTTTTCTGCTTTATTAAAATCACGATTCTCAAGTACAGCTAAAATATTTTCTTCTATCGTTAATTCACGAAATACTGAAGCTTCCTGAGGAAGATACCCAATTCCCTGAAGTGCTCTTTTATGAATAGGATCTTCAGTAATATCTTTTCCCTCTAATTCAATTTTTCCATGATCAGATTTAACTAAGCCAACTATCATATAAAAGCTGGTGGTTTTTCCGGCACCGTTAGGACCAAGTAAACCTACAACTTCACCTTGCATAACTTCCAAAGAAACATCTTTCACCACTGTTCGTGGCCCATAAGTTTTCTTTAAATTTTTTGCTTCCAATTTTATTTTCATCTTTTTATTTTCTTACTCTTTTAAAAAAATATTTGTATTAGCATCATCCACTTCTACAGTTTCATTATTTTCTCTAATCGTAATACGGTTTCCTCTAATCACATCTTGATCTTGAAAAACCTTTGGCAAACCAGTTAACACGACTCTCTTTTCAGTCATAAAGCCTTCAAGCTTTTCCGCGAAAGCTTTTCGAGTGAAAACTCTTTGTCCGGAGTTTACCCTCTCCTGTAATCTCACATCGTCAGAAAGAGCATAATACTTGAGCTTTTTGTTATAGCTTTCAAGGAATATCTGTCCCTCATTAGATTGAACCTCGTAATTCTGGAGACTTAAGAACACCCCTCCCTTAAGGTTAACCAGGGAATCTTGGCCCTCTAAGGTAAGGAAATCAGTTTTAAAGCTAAGAGATTCTTCATAGATTTTTTTACGCTTTACCTGGCCTTCAACACTTCCTTGGAATTCAAAAAATTTATCATTTAAGCGATAAAGCATCTGATTTGATTTGATACTGATTTCATCTTGCTCAATTTTACTTTTATATTTTGCTGAAATATTTTGATAAGCCTGAAGACTTGAATTGCTCGCATTGATCAACATTTTTTGAGCGGCAATTGTAATCACATCATCATAAACCAAAACATCTTTATCAAGCTGTAATTCTTTTTTTTCTAAACTCACGACTCCATTAAAAGCTTCAAAGCCAATGCCCTCAGGATTGAATTCAGAATAAACTCTTCCCTTTGGCCTAAAAGCTAAAACCTTTTGACTTTTTTGGGCCATGGTTAAATCCATTGAAGTGAAATGAATGAATGGTTTATTTTTTTCTACTAAAAAATACTCAACGTCTTTAAAGAAAGATTCGTTTATTTCTTCAAAGGCCACAGGCCCTTTTTTACCTTGGATGATTGCACCATAATTTTCAAAAATACCTAAAAACGAAAGTAAACAAATGGAAAAACCAATCCCAAAGAATAATAAAATTATGGTGTACTGCTTAATTTTCAAATCTCTACCTTAAAAGGTTCACACCCGTCCATTATACCAGTAAAATACCTTTTATTTTCAATATTTATTACACCAAAAAGGCTAATAAATTTCTTTACGATAGTCTTAACTTTGAAGTATCCTTGACTATATTAATCAAACAATATTGAGGTTGTAAGTGTCTTTGTTAGATTTACAAAAAATCATCGATTCAGGGACTAAACTTACGCCAATGATGGATCAATATTACCAAATCAAAAAAAATTACTCTGAAACATTACTCTTATTTCGCATGGGTGATTTTTACGAAGTTTTCTTTGAAGATGCCAAGACGACTGCAAGATTATTGAATATCACTTTAACCCATCGAGGAAAAATTGGGGACACTCCCATTCCTATGGCCGGTATTCCACATCATGCAGCTAGTACCTATATTGATCGATTAACCAACTTAGGATTAAAAGTCGCTATCTGTGAGCAAATTGAAAACCCAAAAGATGCCCAAGGAATTGTTAAGAGAGCTGTCACTCAAGTTGTCAGCCCAGGCATGCCTTTTGATCTAGAAAAAACAAGTGCTCATGAACATCGCTTCATGGTGAGTGCGGCCATTGAAGGACATTTTTATTATTTAGTTGCTCTCGATTTTACCACAGGTGAATTTCTAGGATTCAAACTTAATTCATTTGAAGATTTTATAGAAACACTTCGATTGTTATCTCCAAAAGAATTTATCAGCTTCATGGGGCAGTTTAATGAAATTCCAAATGAAGAAAATTTAAACACTGTCATTTCCCATGGCGGTATTTTAAAAACTTTACTTTCAGAAGAATATTTCAAAAAAGAATTTACTGAAATTTATATTGAAAGACTTATCCCTAGCTTTAAAAGAGATAAAATCCTAAATGAAGAAAAATCAATTTTAAATGCCATTGGAGCTTTAAGTTACTATATTGCCTCAACTCAAAAAATCGAATCATTTATTCACATTCGACCTTTTAAATTCATTGGCGATCAAGGTGTATTAAAAGTCACTTTACCAACTCTCACCGGTCTTGAGATTCTTCCAAAATCAAGAGAAACTTACGCTCAATCTCTACTTGGATTTTTTGATAAGACTCTAACTGCAATGGGAGCAAGAAAGTTAAAAACTTTTTTCACTTCTCCACTTAAGAATTTAACTGAGATTTTAGAAAGACAAAATATTATCGAGAGCTTTATCGCAAACGATGGGACTCGTCATAATTTAAAAAATGAATTAAGCAAAATTAGAGACATTGAAAGAATATTAGCAAAGCTTTCTATGGGAAAAGCACTCTCATCTGATCTATTAAATCTTGCTATTGCAGTAAATGCTTACGAAGAAATTCAAAAAGACTTAGATGTATTAAAAATAAAAAGTGTCATTTCAAAGAAAGATTTTCAAAATTTAAAAGACTTAGCTTTAAATATTTTAAATACATTAAATGACGAAATAGGTGCTAGCCTTGAAAAAGGTAATTTGATTAAATTTGGAGTCAATAAAACTCGAGATAAATTAGTTAAGCTTCATACCAACGTAGCAGAAGAATTGATTGAGATGGAAAATCGTCTCAAAGAAAAAACCGGCATTTTAAAGCTAAGAATTAAATCAAATAATGTGAATGGATTTTTTATCGAAGTCTCTAAGGGAAGTACAAATAAAGTCCCTAAAGACTTCGAGCGAAGACAGACTTTGGTCAATGCTGAAAGATATGTCACAAAAGAATTAGAAGAATTAGAAAAAGAAACTTTAAGCGCTAAAGGAAAACTAGAAAGACTTGAGCGAGAAATCTTTAATGAGCTGATTTTAAAAGCCAGTGAATTTTCAAGTTTCTTACTCAAAATGTCTGATCACATTGCCACTTTAGATGCTTATTTGAGCTTTAGTATAGTGGCCATAAATGAGAATTTTTCAAAACCTCAATTTTATCCGAATAAGAAAATCCTTAGAATTAAAAATGGCTTTCACCCTTTAATCAAAGCAAACATAAAAGATCAATTTGTTTGTCACGATATAAATCTAGATGAAAATGTCTTTTTTGGTTTAATCACTGGTCCTAACATGGCCGGAAAAACAACCGTGATGAGAGAAGTTGCCATCATTCAACTTTTAGCTCAGATAGGATCTTTTGTCCCTTGTGAAAAGGCCGAACTGTCACTCTGTGATTTTTTATTTTCAAGATTAGGGGCCAGTGACGATATTTTAAAAGGTCACTCAACATTCATGGTCGAGATGGCGGAAACCGCAGAAATACTGAGACATGCTACTGACAAATCCCTCATCATTTTAGATGAAGTCGGGAGAGGAACATCTACCTATGATGGACTATCAATTGCCTGGAGTCTTGTTGAACATTTCATAGCCAATGTAAAGGCTATCACTTTATTTGCAACTCATTATCATGAGCTCATCGATCTCGCTGAGAAAAATCCTCATGCAAAAAATCTGACAGTTGAAACTGTGAATCACAAAGGTAACGTTCAATTTTTATATCGCCTTATTGAAAGAGGTGCATCTCAAAGCTTTGGTATCTATGTCGCAAAACTCTCTGGCGTCCCTCACAATGTTTTAAAGCGAGCTGAAGATATTTTAAAAAGTTTAGAAGAGCATCATCAGATTAATGTCGGCATTATTGAAGAAGAGAATGAGAGTCCAAAAGGAAGTCAGTTAAGTTTTTTTGAAAAAAATGAAACTCCTCTAATCCAAATTCCAGAATATTTGAAAAATGTAGAAGAAGAAATTTCTAAAATTGATATATCAAAAATGACTCCTTTAGATGCACTCATTAAGCTTAATTCGATCAAAAATCAAATAGATCTACAGTAAAACTGGAATTTTATTCCTGAGTTAATTATTCTACTAAAAACTCCTCAGATCAAAAAAGCATTTCCCGAAAAGATTCTCGAGAGGAATCTTTATGAACTACTTCAATCCCATTTTAAAGAAAAGAATTAATGCCTTTACAGTCGATCTGGCGATCATTGTTTCATTTAACTATTTTCTAATGGCAAGTTTTACTAATTTTTTAAAGATTGTTTTTTTTCATTTAAATATTCAAACCCAAATTTACTTATTAGAAAAATTTACGCTGATTAATAGTGTTTCACTATTAGGTATTATGTTTGCTTATTTTTCCATTTTTTATTTTACAACAAATGGAAAAACAATGGGGAAGATGATTTTTGATCTCCATATAAAAAATGCAACAGATACAGAATTAAGTTTAAAAGAATCTATGGTTCGGGCCTTTAGCTATACCCTACTTTCACCGATGGCTTTTTTATTAACTCTTCCATTATTTACAAAAAACTTAAAAGGATTGCCGGATTATTTCTCAAATACTGAAGTAGTCTTGACTCCAAAAGAAGCCACAACTGTTCCTCAAACTGAATTTCAACTGACCCTCATCGATTGCTTAAATGAATCAAATGAAAATGAAATCGTTAATGATTCTGAGGAAGATGCAAAGGCTGCTTAGTTTTTGTAAAACGATGAAAACTCAGCAATGCAAGTGAGATAATAAAAAATACTGAGCTACAAAGCATTGCATTTTTTAATCCCCAATTATCTGTGACAAAACCAACAAAGACATGCATCCCGGCCAACATAAGTGAATCGATTGCTAGTACATAAGAAACAGCATTATCTAAATCAAGAGGAAATTCTTCAGATAAATAAGTCATCATTAAGGGATAAAATGGTGCTACAGTCAAACCAGTTAAAACAAAAAAACCAGGGTGAATCAGCACTCCTCCGATTGTCGCCAAAAAAGAAATAAATAAAATGAATTGCATCTGAAGAATAATTGAAAACTTGGGTGTAAAAAAAGCAAATAATGTTCTTCCAGATAATAGAGCAACGAAAAAAGCACTTAAATAAAAACTAGACTGATACAAGTCTCTAGACTCTACTCGAGTCATATAGAGCGCAATCCTAGAGGAAATTAGCACTTCTGCGATGACACAAAAACTTAAGGTCAAGGCTAAAAACATTTGCTTTTTTCGATTCTTTTTAGATCTTTGTAGATGCTCTTCTTTAGAGATATTTTCTATTTTTACTAGTCGAGGATCTTTGTTGTTAACTATCACCAATAAAAGTATCAGTGGGAATAAGCTAGCTACAGCGTAAACGATTCTCCAACTATTAAACCAATACATCATCAGCGAAACAAACATTGGTGCAATTAAACTAGAAACGCCATACATCGCATGGAGACCTGACAAAAGTTTCTGGGTCATTTCTTTTTTTGAACTTAATGGAATGAGAATGTTTGGAATAAGTCCGATCAAGCAAGAAGAAACGCCAAACGCGGTTGTAAATAATAAAAAAATGATGAAACTATTTCCAACAGACATACCTAAGATTGAAAGCATCATAACCAAGGCAGAAATCAAAAGCAGAAATTTTTTGCTTTTAGTTCTAAATAATTTCATTGAGATAAAACTCATTAAAAAACCACTCAAAGAACTAATTGCAAAAATAAATGAAGCAGAAGAATCACTTACATGAAATGTTTTTTGGATTAAATCAAAAAGCGGACCTCTGATATTATCAGTGATCCCAAACGTAAACATACTTAAATACGAAATGAGAATGAAAGACCAAATCATTTGAAATCTTGATTCATTATTTACTCAGTTTTTCATTAATCAAATAAACAGCAACTGGCACCAAAGCCACTGGACCGACAGCTACACCAACAATCACACCAGCTACACCAATAATCGAATTGGCAGCCTTGTTTGATATACCAATTCCCTTTTCACTTGTTTGAATTTTTTCAAACTTATGATTTGCAGCCATTTGATGTTGCTCTAAAATCTTTTTAGTATCGATCTTATATAATTCATCTCCAATATCTTTCATTGAAGGATTATTGATCTCTTCTCTATAGACAATTCCTTCACCAGTTTTTAGATATGGTTGAATCTCACCTTCTAAGACAATTGTTTTATTTTCAAATTTTCTTAGTAAATTTAATTGACCTTTATCAGATGGCTTAATGATTACTGAACGAACCTTAGAATCCTTTAAAAAATAGAAAATAAATGACTGACTTTCTTTTTCAAAAACAACCTTTCCAACTTCTTTTATTTTTTCTTGAGAAAAGATCATTGTTGAAAAAAGCATCATAAACATTAAAATTATTTTCTTCATAATTACCTACTTGTTCCAAGTAAAATTTAATTCTCTACATTGTGCTTCACTAGGGCGACTTGGAGCTTGACTCATTAAATCGGTCGCTGAAGTTGTTTTTGGAAATGCAATGACATCTGTAATAGAGTCTGTTCCAGCTAGAATCATCATCAAACGATCTAATCCAAAGGCCAGTCCACCGTGAGGAGGGACACCATATTTTAAAGCATCAATAAAAAACCCAAATTGCTTTTTCGCTTCTTCTTCACTAAATCCCAAAACCTCAAACATTCGCGCTTGAACGGCGTTGTCAAAAATTCTGATAGAACCGCCACCTATTTCATATCCATTACAAACGACATCATAAGCTTCTGCCGTAAGATTACGAAGTGGTGATGTGCCCGATTTGTGATCTGCCTTCATGAATTTCTCAAGTAAATCCCTTGTCGGCATTGTAAATGGGTGGTGACAAGCGGCATATCGCCCATCTTCTTCGCTCCACTCAAGCAGAGGAAATTCATAAACCCATAAAAATGATTTCATGGCCGGATCAATTAAGTTTAATTTAACTCCAAGATTTCTTCTCATAGCATCGGCACATGCATGAGCCACACTTGGATTATTATCTGCAAAGAATAACCAAGTTCCATCACCCTTCAAACTTGAAAGTGAAAATAAATTTTTCTCAATTTCATCAGTGATAAATTTTGAAATTCCAGTAGATCTCTCACCTTTAGAAGTTTTATAAAAGGCTACGCCTTTTCCGCCATGAGGTTTAACAATTTCTACAAATGCATCAGTATCTTTACGTGTAAACTGTCCCATTGATTCAGGAACAAACATCGCTTTTATTAAACCATTCGATTCTGCCACTGTTTTAAAAGTTGCAAATTCTGAGTTCTTAAATATATCTGTAACAATCATATGAGCTAAACCAAATCTTGTATCTGGCTTATCTGATCCATACAAACTCATCGCCTCTGCATACTTCATCATTGGCAAAGAAAAATTTTCAGGAAGAGAAAAAACACCTTTTAGCACTTTCTCAACTAAATTTTTCATATACTCTTGAGTTGAAAAAGAAACTTCAATATCTATTTGTGAAAATTCAGGTTGTCTGTCTGAACGTAAGTCTTCATCTCGAAAACATCGACAAATTTGAAAATATTTATCTGTTCCACCAATCATTAATAACTGTTTCAAAGTTTGCGGAGATTGTGGAAGAGCATAGACATGTCCAGGATGAACGCGAGATGGAACAATATAATCTCTCGCACCTTCTGGTGTCGATTTATAGAGAATAGGAGTTTCTACCTCAACAAAACCTTCATCAGATAAAATATTTCTAACCTTATTCATGGTTTGTGAACGAAGCAAAAGTATATCTTGAAGTTTTTTTGTTCTTAAATCTAAATAGCGATATTTCAAACGTAAGTCATCACTTGCTCCAACAGCTCCAAAAGGAAGAAATGGAATGGTATCAATATCAGAGCGAGAAAGCAGACTTAATTCTTCTACTTGAACTTCTACTTCTCCAGTTTGCATTTCCAAATTTTTTGCTTCATTTGGTCTTGCTGTAACTATTCCTTTCACTAAAATAACTGACTCTAAAGAGCATTTTTTCAATTCCTCTAAATTCCCTTTAAAATTAACAAAGCCAAGTTGAGTTAGACCAAATTTATCTCGAAGATCAATAAAATGCAGACTTCCCAAATTTCGATATTTGTTTACCCATCCACACAATACAACTGATTTGCCCAAATCAGAACTTCTTAACTCCCCACAATGATGGGTTCTCATCAGTCCTTTTAACGTAGTCATTTGTCATCTCTCCTCGATCTCGCTAGAATTTAGCGTATGACCAATATAACAAAGTTAAGCTCAAAGCTCATTAGAATTTTCATCATTTTCTCACTGCTATTTATGGCAATGACGGCATTCGCCAAACAGGATCCCCAAGTTAAAATGATCAATCCAAAGGGTGAAATCATCGATTTACGCTTAGCAATTAGTTCTGAAGAGCATCAAAAGGGCTTAAGTGGATTAAAACCCAGTCAATTTGGTTTCAATGAGGGAATGTTGTTTGTTAGCGAGCAAATGAGTCCTAAGAAATTTTGGATGCCAGACACTTATTTTGCATTAGATATCATTTTTTTGGATCGAAATTTAAAAATTGTTGGCATTGAAAAAAACGTACCCTTTCATCCAGGATTTCAGGAACCTCCAGAAATTTATCGAACGAAAATATATCAGGCACAATATGTCTTAGAATGTAAAAGTGGCTCTGGATTTTCAGGCCAATTAAAAGTTGGTGATAAGTTGAAATTTATTGGATCGAAGAATCTTTTGGAAACAAAATTAAAAACTCGTCCTTCTCGATAAAGCCTAAATTATCTCGCACTAATTTTTTTTGGTAAGCAGCGTCTGTTTGCATTTTTTCAATCTCGCTCACCAGGAGCATGTTTTCTTTTTTAATAGATCGAAGTTCTTTAAGACGATCATTTAAAACTGATCGCTGTGACCAATAATCCGTCACTCCGCCGTTGGCAAAAATTAATCTTAAAACTAAAAAGGCAAAGAAGGCCCAAGTAAATTTAAATGCTAAACTAGACAAGGAAGCATCGATCGCTTTGATCTGTCGCTTGTTGGTTTGATAACTAATCTGTTGAGCAGCAACTTTTTTCGTAGTTCTTTTTACCGGCGCAAACTCTGTGTCTTCCGGTCTTGCCACTGTTCTTCTAATAGATCTTGGCTCAACTTCAGGAATGGGCTCAGGCTTTGGTTCAGGAATTGGTTCAGTGACGACTCTCTCTGTCTTAACTTCAGCTTCTTCAAATAAACCACGCTGAGTTTCGTGAGTAGCCTGCATTGTTTCGCTAGCAAGTCTTGATTCAGTATTCTCTTTAAAAACGTTAGGTCTTCTTGGAGGTGGACTCATTCTACTTTGAGCTTCAGCATGTTGAGCATAGGCACTATTACTTGAACTAGTTTGTGCTTCACGCTCTCTTTGCTTTGCCCGATTTCTTTCTATCGCCTTTCTCAATCTTTCATTTTGAATTGCTGATGTATCAATCTCATCTTGAAACTGAGTTGTTTCTGGTTCTTTTTTAGTGGCTTGAGTATTTGTTCGAGTACGATCGAATGAGAATTCCAAACTTACTTCCTGTGTTTAACAAAACATCCTGTTTTAGTTTATTTTAATTCAATTTATTTTGCACTTCAATCCAAAACTTGCGGATGACAGCAATCTCTTGAAAATAATAAAACAAGGTTCTTCCAATACTATTGTCAGGAAAATTCTCTAAAGAAGTATGATTTTCTCCAAGTAGGAAGATATTTTTAAAAGTTAGAAAACTTAAATGGTCAGGTTTTGAAGTGGCCACAACCAAGCTTTTATCCGTACCAAAATACTCAACTATAGGAAAAGAGCTTTGAATTAATTCTTTTGCCTGATTTAATCGAACTTCAGCGATACTTCCATCACCTATAGGACCTAATTGAATATATTTTTCGGCCCGATTCACTCCATGAGATTTAAAATAAATTTCAAAGCGCCCTTCATTTTCAGTCATGGAAACATTCATCCACCAGCTAAATCCGGGATCAGCAATATTACAAAGAGAATCTTCAAATCTTGGAAAACGACGATTCATGATTTGTTCTTTAATGGCCTCGGCAAGTTCTGGTGTTTTTGTCTCATAAAAAGCAACATCAGATAAATCAGCACTAGGATCAACTCTTAAAATAGGTCTTAAGCTCGAATGTATATTAGATAGCTCTAACATATCTCCACGTATTGATCTTGAAACCATTCCCCTTACACAAAATGTGCCTTGAGCCTGATCAATTTTATATATGACTCCTGGCCCTGTAGGATATTTCAATAAATCAAACACCGGAGGCAAATCGGCGATTTCCTCTAGCGCTTTAGGTGAATTATGCACTTGATTATCTTCGACGATTGAATCTGCTAAATCAAAGAGGTAATCCGAATCTTGGAGATGCTTCGACTCTAAATCTTCAACAAATTCGTTATCAAATGAGTTCTTTCCATCACCTTTACTGGTGATAAACTCAGACAAAGTCAGCGTCTCTTGTAGTAATTTATCTAAATCAAATTCCGTTTCACTCATCATGTTTCATCAATTCCTTTGATAAAAAGTAGCCTTTTTAATATTTTGTAATTAAAAATATTTTCTGACAAGTGGTTTCAAAAAGTTTACCAAAGAAATTTAAAAATTTGGATTAAAAGAATAAGTATTAGAGGCGATATATCGACTGGTAGTTTTAATACTTCAATTTTTTCTCTAATGGGGATTAAAGCAAAATTCGAATAACGTCTAATTTTATTTCTCCACTCTGTATTTTCCCATTTAGGAAAATAATTCAAAAAGGTATCGATGATCACCAAATAGATATAGAGATTTAAAAGTGTTCTTATGACGGACATGCAATTGCCTCAGGTCCTAAATTTTGAATTTGATTATTTTTTCGAAATATATTACAAACGCAGGCACCAAAAAAGAAGAAGCACATCAGATAAAAAATCCATATAACTCCCAATACCGAGGTGTACAAATCGCCATAGCTATTTTTAAGCCCGCCACGCAGATAATAAAAATAAAGCCAAAAAAGCGACTTACCTAGAAAAATAAAAGCAGTAAAAACAATAGATGCAAAAAAACCTTCTTTCCAAGAAATTTTAAAAGAAAAAAGCCATCTATATAAAAGAGTAAAATAAGTAAGAATAAATAAAATATGCAAAAAATTTGAATTCAGCCAATAGGATTTCTTCAAATTAATTTTCATAATATAAACCAAAAGTGGTCTGGCCACTTCAAAAGTATCAAAAAAAAGCTGGGTTAATAAATTATTCTGTAAAAATCTAATAATATAAATAATTAATGGCGGTATCCAAAAAACAAGCCCCAACATTAAAAAAGTGACTCCGATGATGGCCATTCCTTTTAAAATCCTCCAGGGAGATAAAATTTCTTTATCTTCGGTAATAAAGTAAATCCCCATCCAAATAGAATTTAAAAAAGTATAGGTAGAAATAATCAAAAAAATGAAGTTAAAAATGGTAAAAGGGGTATCGGCAAAGAGAGGTCCCTTGATTAAGGATTGGATTTGCTGCATAAATTGAGGAGCAATCGAAGGGAAAAATTTAGAACCAATGATAAATAAGAACTTTTGAGTTTGAGATAGGCTTCCTAAAAAGTAACCTATCCCTCTAATCATTAAAAGAAGAAATGGAACCAATGTAATCAAGGCAAAAAAACTACTTGATGAGGCTAAAGTCATTCCTTTCTTTTGATGAAAATCTTTTCCGCTTTCGATCAGAACTTTAAAATACAAATTTATTGTTTCCATTAATACATTTTACAAAACTCTACAGAAAAAGGAACCAATTTTTTAAAAAAGACTCAACTGCCGATTTCTTACTTTTTCAAAATTGTCATCAAGAAATACCAAAAGACTATCGGCTATCGGTGCTAATTGCTTTTCTATGTAATAGGAATAATCGATATCTTTTGGGGCAAATTCCATGGGAACTGGCCCTTTTTTGGTCATAATGTATTCAGAAATTTTCTTTTCATAACCATATTTTTCTTTGAACAATTTTAAAGATCTAACATGAGGTGGGACATTTTTAATATAATCATCAAGAGGTTTCGTTAACCTTTTTCTTAAAATTAAATCTTGATCGAAATGTCCGTTTTCAAGTTTTTGAATTGTTTCTAGGATAAAATCTTTATAGGGCTCACCTTTTAAAATAAGTATGCATAGCTTTTTTTGAAAGTCCTTAGACAATAGACTCCAATCCGACCGAACAGATTCTACACCGGTCATGATCAAATTTTTCTCAACTATATCATTGGGTTTTAATATTCCGATATATCTCTTTTTAGCCCCTTCCCCAGATCCTCTGGTTGGAAACAAGATGAGTTTTGAATAAAGTTTGTCTTTTTGAATTTCTAAAAAAGACTCTCGATTAAAAAGTTTTAATATTTTATTTTTTAAGTGATCATTAATGGATTGAATCATATTTACAATAGCAGTTTCAGAAAAATCAGAATTCAATTTTACAAACAATGAGTCCGTATCTCCATAAATCACTTTTAATTTAAGTTCTTCTTCAATAAATTGAATCGAAGTTTTTAAAACCCACTGTCCAGATCCAGTAATGATTTCAGGCAAGCGAGGCTCATAGAATCGACATCCACTTGAGCCCATCACGCCATAAAAACTATTCATTAAGATTTTGACAGCTTGAGACAAATTAGAATTATTATTTTTTTTAGCCTCTGCCCGTTTTTCGAGTAAGGTTGAAATTTTATTGGGTAAAATATGTTCGGTATCTGAAAGCATCACATCGACAGGAGTTCCCTTAGGGTTTTTATTCGATAAAAAAAGCGAGAGTGGATCAATATTAAAGGTCCGAATCACTGTAGGATACAAACTTTTAAAATCTAAAACCAAAATATTCTCATGAATTCCAATTTGCGGAGTGAGGACAAATCCTCCAGAAGCCATTTGATTAAATTCTACGTCTTCAACATTTTTTGCGACTATACTTCGACGATGCAATTCAGGTAAGAAAAAAAAATCAAAGGCCGTGGTTGAACCACCAACCCGATCAAGAAGCATTCCTGATATTTTTGAACGACTTACAAGTAAATCAATTAACTGTGTATGTTCAAAAATTTGATTAACTAAAGTTGCATCTTTAAGATTATAGCGAACTAAGGCTAGCTTATCTTCTCTAAATCGTCTCTCAATCTCATCCCACTTGCTAATATTTTCATCTTCATCAATGTCTTTTGCGTCATTTAATAAAGCTTTAGCTACAGAGTTTAATTTAAAAGATTCAAAATTAAAAAAATTCATTTTCAAAGTTCTTGGTCCATCTAAAACGACTCGTCCAAAAACTTTAGCTTGATATTCTCGGTTTAAATTTTGAAATAGCTCTAAATCTACACCTTCTTTTCCTATATCGAGTTTTATCGAATGAAATTTCGCCCTTTCAACTAAAAATTTCAGATCAAAATTTACAACATTCCAACCAATGAGAATTTCCGGATCACATTTCTTCAAATCATCTACAAAAGCTTGAATCATTTCTTTTTCATTTTGAAAGTTTTCAATTAAAAGATCATCGCAATTAATTTTCTCTGGAGAAATAATCAAACATTTTTGAAAAGCTTGTTCGAGATATTTTTGTTCATAAGCAATTGAGATCACTCTCCCATCTTTGGAGGTCTCAATATCAAAGGAAAACACTTTAAAAGGCAAGCGTTCTTCATTTTCTAATGGTTTTAATTCTGGATTGATCAAAACATTTTTATCATATTCCTTTTCATCAACCAAGATTTTGACTTGACCAAAAATGCCAAGATCCATTAAAAATCGCGAGGACTCTCTGATGTCAGACTCAAATACTTGCTTACTATGATGTTTTTTTAGAAGTTCTTTTTTTTCACCTAGAGATTCATAAAAAATCTTGGACGCTTTTTTATGATTAAGCGAGCTATATTCGCCCTTTTGATCTTCTACAAAAAAATATCCTTTCCAATTATCAATCACTACTTTTTTTGATCCTAACTTAGTCAGAACAAATAAACATATCTTTAATTTAGGATCGTCTAATTGCGAGGCAGTATAAATAAAAGCATCGATTTCTTTTTTCATTTTTGATAGGATAACACAAAAATAAATACCGAGGAATTTTTATGCTTTATCCACAAATTCTACCTTACAAAACTGAAATGTTAAAAGTTTCTAACATTCATACAATTTATATCGAACAATGCGGAAATCCTCTTGGAAAACCTGTCATCTTTTTACATGGTGGTCCCGGTGGTGGATTACTTGAAAAATATCGTCAATTTTTTAATCCTGAAAAATATCGCATTATTTTATTTGATCAAAGAGGATGTGGAAAAAGTTTACCTTTTGCCGAAATCAATGAGAATACAACTTGGGATCTAGTGAGTGACATGGAAAAAATTAGGCTTCACTTGAGTATTGATCGTTGGAGTGTTTTTGGAGGATCCTGGGGCTCAACGCTGGCACTCACCTATGCGGTCACTCACCCAAAACACGTTTTAGATTTGTTTTTAAGAGGAATTTTTCTCTTAAGAAAAAAAGAAATTGATTGGTTTTACCAAGAAGGATGTTCGAAAATTTTTCCCGATTTTTGGGAGAAATATTTAGAACCAATTCCCTTAAATGAAAGATCAAACATGGTTGAAGCCTACTACAAAAGACTGACTTCAACCGATTTAGAAATAAGGAAAAAAGCTGCAGTGGCTTGGTCTACCTGGGAAGGACTAACTTCTAAACTCATCGTAGATCCCGATGCACTTGAACGTTTTTCAGCGGACGATTTTGCTGAAGCCTTTGCTCGAATTGAATGTCACTACTTCATTAATAAGGGGTTTTTTAAGGAAGATCATTTCTTGTTAAATGAAGCCTATAAATTAGAAAATATTCGTACTGTCATCGTACAAGGTCGGTATGATGTGGTTTGCCCTGCTGAAAGCGCATGGGATTTAAAAAAGGCCGTGCCTCATGCCCATTTACATTTAATTCCAGATGCCGGACATTCCATTTCAGAGACTTCTATTGCTAGAAAACTAGTGGAATATACTGATCTTTGGGCCGACTAATTTTTTGACAGTATAAATTAATTACTAGTTTTAATCCTTTCTTCAAAAAATTTCATATAATTTACTTAAATTTTTAAGGAGTTTATATGAAAAAGGCTTTATTCTTAGTTTCACTTTTATCAATAATTTCATTGTCTATTTCTGCCAATGAAAAACAGATTATTCAAGGTGAAGAAGCTGCAGGAATTTTTCAATCCTTAGAAAGTAATTTTGAATATCGATATTCAGCCATAGTAACCGGGCTTAGAATCGATACGACAGTAAGACATAATAATGAAGTTAAATGCACTAGAGAAATAACTACCTATCAAAACCAAGAACCAATTAAAAATTTTATTTGCGAAGAAATTTAAGAAAATTATTTTTTAACTATAGCTGTTTTAAGCTGTATCCTTTTTCTCGTAATAATTTAATTAAGCCATACTCTCCAGCAAGATGACCTGCACCAACTGCAAAAAACTCTATGCCTGGTTGATCAAATATGGAATCAAATTTGCTCAACCAATTTAAATTTCTATTTATGACAATTTCATTGTGCTTTTCACCAAGGTTAGAAATCATCAATAGATTTAACTCCTCTATATTTCCGTTTAAATATGCCTTTAATATTTTCTCTGCCAATTCTACATTTTTGCTAGAATCTTCATTTAGTGCTAACTTAAGTTCTTTAATAGTAAATATTTGCTTTAATAGTTCAATCTGAAAATTAACGGTTTCAAAATAAAGCAGATTCTTATTCATATTTATTGAAATTAATTCAAGAGTACGATCAATTGGTTCATTAGTTTTTTTAAAAGAAATTGAATTTATCAACATTAAAGCTATTGTTGGATTTAACCTTTCTAATGTTAATTCATTTCCTTTAAATAAAGGTGAAAGAATAGCTATTAAATTTGTCCATTCTGTTTCTGTTAGCACTTTTCTCAATGATCCCTTTTCTCCCATAGGAAAATTTTGACTGATTAATACATCTGCCCCTTTCAAATCTGTTTCTAAAACAACGGTATTGGATTCTTCTACCAATTTTTTTATGTAGAGTGGAAGCTCATTAAAATCTAATCCAGTATGGATCGTACCGAACAAGTATGAAATTTGACCATTTCTTTCAATTTCAAATATTCTAGGCCCTATTTCTGCATAGGAATTAAATGAATTTATAAATATTAAAATAAAGGTTTGAAATACAATTTTAATTACTTTCATAAATTAATAACCAGGGTTTCTAAGTCAATGTATATCAAAATTTCTTTTTCGCGATATCTAATTTGAATAATTTACACAGAGCAAAGCAAAACTTAATTAATTCAGTTTATTTTACAATTAAATACTTATTCCAATTATATTAATATGTTATCTTTCTCGACCTCTGCCTTAACTTGCACCTCAACCTAAGGCCGGTAAAAAAATAAAGGTGTCCTGCAAGTATTAAAACGCGCCATCAAAAATGCGAGACTTAAAAACCTTAAAATAATCCATTTTACTCTCGAGTATGATCATGTTCATCTATTGGTAGAGGCAAGTGATAAGGAGACTTTCGGCAGAGGTGAAATACAAGCTATTTTACCATGGAGAAATCAAATTAGATTTTGAATTAATGAATCTTTTAGATCGAGGAAAGGTCTATTATGAACAATTAGAATTTTTTAAAAAATAGAGAGAGATGAAAATCTCCCTCTATTTAAAAAGTATCATTATTCTCTAATTTTAAAAGAATAGATCATTGGAAGTGTCAGCGTGAAAAAAATAATTCCAAGGATTAATCCTGAGTTTTTAGTTAAAAAACCAATAACGATCAAGGCAATTCCCATTGGAAGCATGATTTTTGAAGCTAATAAGTGAGTCTTGGTCCAATTGCTATCAGACTTTAAAGACCATGGAGAACGAATTCCATAGAAAAGATTTCTCGTGATATTTTTCATCGCTGGTGCAGAGAGAACAAAGAATAATCCAAAACCAATCGCAAAAAATGAATATTTTCCAAAAGTTTGGAAATCAAATGCATTTAACAAAGCTCCAGAATACATTAAAAAAATTAAGGCGACGATTCCTAAATTAGTTAAAGCAACTGACTCTTTATTGAATTCTTTTTCCCAAAATAGTTTATTGGTCTTTGCTAAATAATTAAGAAGTAATAATGAAAAAACTGTTACACATGGTAAAAATAAAACCGTCATAAAAGTTGAGGCAAATTTTTCACCTGTGCCATCAGGAGAAAAATGGGTTGGGATCATGTCTGGAAGTTTGGTCTTCATAACAAAGCCAAAAACAAACATAGCTGCAGTGAAAATCCAACAGGCTAAATCAATTTTTTTAAATCTACTCATTTATATTCTCCTTTTTTGAATTAAAAACATTCCATCTCTTACCGGAAGTAAAGTTGCAAATAATTGATCATTGCCTGCAACAAAATCATTAAATTCTTGAATCGCTTTGGTGTTACGATGTTCATCCGTTTCTTCTTTTATCGTTTCAACGACTCTTCCACTCCATAGGACATTATCGACAACAATCATTCCATTGGGACTCAGTTTATCTAAAGTCATTTTTAAATAATCTAAGTAACCTTTTTTATCAGCATCGATGAAGACAAAATCAAACTCTCCTTCAAGACCTTTGACTGACTCATGCCCATTACCAAGTAAACTTTTTATTTTATGGCCATGAGCTGATTGCCCCCAATATTTTTTAGCTAATTGAACAGTTTCAACATTCACGTCTACCGTTATCAATTCCCCATCAGAAGGCAAATTCTCCGCCATAACTAAGGCCGAATAACCGGTAAAAGTCCCAATCTCAAGAACTCTTTTAGCTGAAATAGCCCTAATTAAAAAACTAAGAATTGATCCCTCTAATTTTCCAATCAGCATATTGGCGCCAGAGACATTTTGCCGAGTATAATTTTCAATATTTTCGCAGTCTTTGCTTGGAAGTGAACTCTTTTCTATACAATAATCTTCTATTCTTTTGTCTACAATCTGCATAAGCCTCATCTACCGTGAAAATATCTCTCAGTGCTTTTAATTTTTGAACTATTGATATATGTTACGACCATGGAAATTGACAATAAAAATTCTCAGCTTTTTTCGAATTTACCGCTAGTTATAGCGGGTCCTTGCTCTGCGGAAAGCTTAGAACAAATGTTAATGGTTGCAAATGAAGTCAAAAAAAACCCACTGATAAAGGTTTTTAGGGCCGGTATTTGGAAACCAAGGACTAGACCAAATCAATTTGAAGGCTTAGGAGAAATCGCTCTTCCTTGGTTACTAGAAGTAAAAAAAGCCACTGGCTTATTAACCGCCGTTGAAGTGGCCAATCTAGATCACGTGGAAAAGGCCCTAAAGTATGATGTCGACATCCTATGGATTGGAGCAAGAACCACTGCTAATCCATTTTCAGTTCAAGATATCGCCAATGCGCTTAAGGGAACAAACAAAACTATTATGGTGAAAAATCCCATCAATGCTGATCTTCAACTATGGATTGGGGCGCTAGAGCGTTTAAACTTGTCCGGAGTAAAAAATCTTATAGCTGTTCATCGAGGTTTTTCTGTGGCTGAAAATTTCGAATTTAGAAATGATCCGATGTGGAGAATTCCGATAGAATTAAAATTAAAATTTCCTGAACTGCCTATCATCTGTGATCCTTCCCATATAACCGGTAATCGAGAATTAATTTTTAAAGTGGCCCAAAAAGCGATGGATTTAAATTTTGATGGTCTGATGATAGAAACTCATCCTAAACCAGAAGCCGCTTGGTCTGATGCCAATCAACAAGTGACTCCGCAAAAATTATTATCTATTCTTTCTCAGTTACAATTCAAACAAGATTCTTGTCAGTCAAAAGATTTTGAATTCAATCTAGAATCGATTCGAAAGCAAATTGATCGACTAGATCAAGATATCATTGAAACATTAAAATATAGAAAATCTTTAGTCGAAAATATCGCTAAAATTAAATTAGAACAAAATGTTTCTGCTCTTCAACTTCATCGTTTTGAAAGTCTTTTGAAAGATCGAATTGAATTGGCCGTAAAAAACGGTCTCGATCCTGTAATGGTAAAAGATATTTTTGGCTTAATCCACGAAGAGTCGATTCGTATTCAAACAGATCACTTTGATCAAAAGCACTAAATAAAATGCAGCTTTCTTTTGAACCAAACACAAATCCCATTTTAAATAGTGATGGCATCATTGAATATTACGATCACTTCTTTGATCAAAAAGTTGATTATTATTTTAAATTAAAAAATGAAATTCATTGGAATCAGGATTTTATCAAAATGTACGGTAAAGTTATGCCGCTTCCTCGTCTGACGGCATTTTATGGAGACTCTGGAATCAATTATCAGTATTCCAAAATAAATAACTCGGCAATGCCTTGGACTGATTTTTTACTTGAAATAAAAAATTCTATCGAGATTCAAACTAAAGAAAATTTTAATTGTGTTTTAATAAATTATTATCGCAATGGCTCTGACCATATGTCTTATCATGCAGACGATGAAGTATCTTTAGGAGTTAATCCTACGATAGCCTCGGCTTCTTTTGGGGCTGCAAGAAGCATGCAATTTAAAAATCGCGATAAATTGTTTTCTGATTTGAAGATTGAATTGAACTCCCATAGTTTACTAATAATGAGAGGGAAACTTCAGCACCATTGGTTACATAAAATTCTTCCTTCAAAAAAAATTTCCGAAGGAAGAATAAACTTAACATTTAGAAAGATTATTTCGAAATCCAATTAGCTTGAATTTTGATTGGAACCAAGTTGTCTATTTCAACTCCAAGTAGACTTGGCTTTTCTACATTGTGAGAGTCGATCATTAAATCAAATTTACCATTTACTTCAAAACCATTTTCAGTCTTTTTAAATTCAAATGGGATTTTTTCGTATGTCTTCTTTACTCCTGCAAAATCAACTTCTAAATTGGCCAATAAAATATTATTGCTTACTTCTTTTTCCGTCGAAATCATTGCTGAAACCATTGGATTTTTTTCCACTTTTACAGTGTTCAGCATTTTTAAATCGCGATTTGAATCTCTTGAAACAAAGGTTTTGACAGGAGCTGCAACTAAAAACTCACATTTTTTCTCTGAACAAATACCTTTACCTTTAGCCGAAACGGATTCACCATCTGCTTTTTTAATTAAATATTTTACCAAATACTCAATTTTAGAATTTTGTAATTCATAATTTCCCTTTAACGTTTCACCAAATGCCGAAAAAGAAGTTAAGCAAAATAATATTATTATAATTTTCATTACATTCTCCTAAAAGCTAAAATCAAAATACATTACTAGACCTGAAAGCATAAATGTTGCAAAAGCTGCCCCACCAACACCACCGTGACTTTTTACTAAACCACTTGAAGCTTTATTATCTTCCATATTTTTTTTATGGAGATACCCTAGTATTGGCGCTGCAACCATTAATGGAAAATGTATCCAGGCCAAAGTTTTATGAATTTTTGTAGAGCCTGATTCTTTTACTCCCTGAACTTCAGGAGCAGTTAATGAAAAATAAGCTGTTGTGTAATACATTAAACCAGTGGCAATTCCAAAATACTTATGTGAATCGCTCGTCTTAGCAGTTTCATGGGTAATCATTGTGGCCGCCATTAAACCCATGGTAGACAATCCCAATTTTTGATGAAGTTCCAATTTATCTTTTCTAATTTCTAAAGTTTTAGAAATTTCAGGATCAATTTTTAACTCATCGCTCTTAAAACCCAAATCATTAATACTTAACTCTGCATGGCCGATGGTAGAAAAAAATGCCAAACAAAAAAAGAGAATAAATTTTCTAAAATTCATAAGAACTCCTACTTGAATATTTAGGTAAATTTTATAACTTTATTTTAAATAAAGCATAGGACAAATGACTTAATTGATGAATTTATAGACTAGGAAGCTTTTTTATTTTGGCAGTATAGTGAAAATTCCTTTCTAATATGCCCTGGATCTAAAATTTCCACTTTATCTTTAATTGAAAAAAGCCAGTTAAAAAGATCATCGCACAACTCTAAATCTGCGGCCCAAATCAAATCCCCCTCACCGTTGCTTGTGACAAAAGGATTTCCAAGATAATGATGCTCCGGCAAAAGATTGACTTGGTCTTGCGCATAAACTTTTAAAATAATTCTTTCTTCCTGACCATTAACAACTCTTAAACTTTGAATGAACTCATTAACCACAATTGGCGAATGCTCAGAGTTAAAAAACTGATCAGTTAAAGTCACACTTAAAAAATCTTTTAATGGAAAGTAATTTAATATTCTTTCTTGGAGGCATTCTCCAATCACTGAAAGCTCTCCATCAATATAAACCAATCTTAATGGATGAAGCTCTATTTTATTTTGATTTTTAAATTCAATTTGAATTTTTCTCTTTTCTAAAATTGAACGATCAATTCGATTGGTGATTTTTTCAATACCAAATTCATTATGATAACTACAAGACTCAGATTTTTTAATGAGATTAATGGCAATATGGATTTCAAATTTAAAACTTGATGAATAAATGTTTTGATCATCAAATTTTATCTTAGCTCCTTCCTGATTAAGCATTTGAATAAAAACTTTTGCATTCTCTAAAGTCAGCTCAGTTGCTTCTAAGAATTTGTCCCAAGGCATCTGAACTTCAACTGATTCAAGAACTTCAACAAATTTTAAAAATTGGCCACTTAGAATTAGTCTTTTTTTAATCATTTAATTCCTTTTAGGCTCCCCTTAACCATAGTAATCTTGTCGGGTATTCTAGGGTTTTTCTTAAATTTGTTTAGCGGACTTTTGTATGAAATTCTTATGATTTCGGACAATTAGCCTCAAAGGCATAATCTTTATTTTGATAATTTATCAGATACTTAAAAGCGTGAAGTTTCAATTCAGAAGCCTTGCTTCCTTGATACAACTCATCACCCACAATAGGAAGGCCCAAACTTTTTAACTGAATGCGAATCTGGTGACGATGTCCTGAAAAAAGTTTTATTTTAAGACATGTCTCATTTTTAATTGAATCATATTCTCCTTCGAGAATTTCAAGCTTAGCCTTAAAACTTTTCTCCGTGGGCTTGGGATCTAGAACCATGATGGCGCCTTTTGGGCCATAGGGTTTAATAAAATGCTCCACGAGACCTCTTTTTTCACATTGACCAGAGACTGTTGCATAGTAAATTTTTTCTTTCGTTATTTGGTCAAAATTTTTTCTTAAATCTTTATAAGCATCATCATTTTTTACATAAATCAAAACGCCACTAGTTTCAAAATCTAATCGATACAAAAATCCTCGATCATAATTCTCGCTATTCACTTTGTGATAATTCAAAAAATTTTGCCTTACAAAAGAAACACAATTATCAGGTTCATCATAAGTTAATGGATGCACATGAATTTTTTTAGGTTTATTCAAAACTAAAAAATATTCATTTTCCGCAATCACTTGAATTGAAGGCCCTTTATAAACAGGAGAAACTTCTTTTGAATTAAGTAAATTTAAAGGTATTCGAACTTCACTTCTAGCCCTTACAGGTTTTTTCAGTTCTTTACTTGAAAAATATTCTTTGCATTGATTTTTTGAAATAGGAAGAAGGCTTAGTAGAAACAAATCTAATTGATCATAATTCGAAATAGGGCAAATAATTAATTCTTTCATAAAAAAAGAAAGCCAAGCGATAAAGCTTGGCTTTTTATAAAACCAGAAGTCCTACTGACAAAAGGTTTTGATTAAAAATTACTATCTAAGTATCTAAGAACTTTTTTTCTTAGCTCTTCTAAGCTAAGATCCTGATCATCATTTAAAAGCAATTCTCTTTTAATAAAATCAGCTGGAAAACCTGTCAAATCAGAAAGTTCTTTAATCGAAACATCTGATTCTTCTTGAGTTCTTGGTTTAGACTCTTCCTTTAAACCTAAAGCACCCATTCAACACTCCTTCGTTGAAATTTTTTGATCTTACTTTCAAAAATCCCTTTCAAAAGTTTTTAAAACCAAAAAGTCAATTTCTATGACGCATAAAAATCATATCGATTGTAAGAAAAGCATGTCAATCATTCTGATCAAGAATTATTAAAATGTAAGTTTTTATTAGAATCGAGTAATTTTATGTAGTTAAGATGGAGAGAAAGCTATCCCGCTTGTAAGACATCTCTAAATACTCTTTGTAAGGATCACTTCGAAGGGTAATCCCACCGCCAGCAGAAGAAAGCAACTCACTTCTTTTTAAATCAATTTGAGCAGAACGAATATTAATTGAAGCACAATTCAAATTTTTATAAGTGAGCCATGTTGAACCACAATAAAAACTTCTAGAGCGAGACTCTAATTTTTTTAAAATCTTCATCACTCTTTTTTTCGGTGCCCCTGTAACACTTCCACCTGGAAATAAAGAAAAAAGGATTTCTTTTTGAGAAGTATTTGGCAAAAGTGGTTTTTTTAATAAGCTATACTGATGAATCAAGTGAGGAACTTTTAACGGTAATTTTTTAGCAACCACTTGGCAATTAGGTGGATAGATACGATTTAAATCATTGCGTATTAAATCGGCAATCATAAAAAGTTCACTTTCACATTTTTTATCGCGGGTGAGATTTAAAAAATTTTCATCTAATGTTTTAGATTCATCCCATTTATGAGTCCCCTTTATTGGTCTAGAATATATTTCATTATTTTTAATTTCAAATAAACACTCAGGCGAATTAGTCATAAAGATTTTATCTAAATAACCTATATAGCTAAACATAGCATAATTCGCTAATTTTTCTTTTTTAGAAATAAATTTTGATAGAAAATGTTCTGCACTTAATTTTTTTGAAAATTGAAAAGCAAAGTCATAAGTTAAATTAAACTGGTAACAATTTCCTTCTTTTATCTCATTTAATCCTGTTTTGATTTTAAACTCATAATCTTTAAACGAAACATCCTTAATAAGTTTTAGTTCAATTGGTGAAACGCGTGATTCACTATTTAAAAAACTTACGTTTTTAAATCTCAAATCGATAGCGAGAATGTCGTCAGCATTAACGGAATCACTGTTTTGGAGTATAAAGCCTAATTCGTAAAATAAATGTACGACTCTCGGATTAGATTCGCTTGATGTATAAACACGATCAAGTGAATTTAAAAATACTTCAATAGACTCAGTCTTTTTAGCTTTCGATAGAAGATCAATGTAAAAATCTCGATAATAGATTCTTCCGTAGTCTAACTGATCTAGTTTTATTAATTTTCCTCGATAAGGAAAAACTACAAAAGTCATTTTATCTCGTCTGCTCTCTGAAACTTAAATTTTCAAAGCTGGTGTAAGCTCCAACCCAAGCTAATTTAGCCGTACCAATTTCACCTGCTCTGTTTTTACCGATGATCACTTCTGCGATACCCGGCTCTTTCGTGTCTTGATGATAAACTTCATCGCGGTAAACGAACATAACAATATCCGCATCCTGTTCTATTGAACCAGATTCTCGAAGATCGGCAGTGGTAGGTCTTTTGTTTGGTCTGGTTTCCACTGCTCGGTTAAGCTGTGAAAGTGCAATGACCGGACACTCAAGTTCCTTGGCCATAGATTTTAAGCCCCTGGAAATCTCGGCTATCTGCTGCTCTCTTTGAATATTTTTTGAAGTAGAACCCATTAATTGTAAGTAGTCGATCACAATTAAACCTAAGCCCTGTTCTGCTTTAATTTTTCGGCATTGCGATTGAATGTCGTAGAGATTAGTCGAACCTGAATCATTGATAAAAATTGGCAACTGACCAAGTTCCTGAGTGGCCTTTGCGATACTTCTTAAATCTGTGTCTAAAAAAGCTTTCTTTCTAACACGCTTCGAGTCCACTTTCGCACGACCTGTTAAAAGTCTCATGGAAAGTTCCGTCGCCACCATCTCTAATGAGAAAATCGCCACGGGCAATTTCGACTGTAAACAAGAATGAACGGCTACATTTAAAGCCAAAGAAGTTTTTCCCATTGCTGGCCGAGCAGCAAGAATGATTAATTGCCCAGGTTGCATTCCAAGCAAAAATGAATCTAAATCAGGATAGCCGGTAGATAAACCGGTAATTTCACCCATCATACGTGTGGTGTCTTCTAGTTCTTTTAAATTTTGTTTTAATGAAGCAGATAATTTTATCATTCCACCAGTTTTTGATTCATTGGTGACTTCAAAAATTTCTTTTTCCACTTCTTGAATAAATTCTTCTGCATCACCAGAATAAGTCATCCCTCTTTGAACTATGGTCATCGCTTTTTTAACGATGTCTCTCATTGATGCTTTATCGCGAACAATTTTTGCATAATCAAAAACGTTGGCGCTAGTCGCTTGATCATCTACAATTGAAATTACATAGCTTTGACCGCCAATTTCCTCTAATTTTCCTTTTTCTTGAAGTTTAGAACAGACCGTAACATAATCGATGGCTCGATTCGCTTCAGATAATTCATGAATGACTTCAAATAAAATTCCAAGTCGTGGATCATAAAAATGCTTACGATTTAACTTTAAATCGGAAATTTCATCGATTCCATTTCCATCAATAATTAAGCAGCCAATTAATGCTTTTTCAGCAATCAGATCATGAGGTAATTCATTTACATTTGCCATTTCTAAATCCTAAAAAAAAAGGGGCCCAAAGTGGACCCCTTATTCTACCTGAAAAATGTGTAAAAATTAAGATCTTAAAAGCTTATCTACTTCAGCTTTTAATCTTTGTTCTTCAGAAAGCTCCGCACTATTAGATTCTGCTTGTGCTGCTTCTTTTGCTTCTGCTGCAAGTTTCTTTCTGTTTTCAGCTGCTTTTACAGCTTCTTCTTGTGCTTTCTTAAGTTCTTCAGCTTGCTTTGGATCGATTGCAACCTTCACTTTAAATGTTGCTTCTACGTCTGCAAATAATTTTGCTTTTGCGTTGAATGTTCCTAATCCTTTAACTGGTGTTTCAAGATGAATTAATCTTCTTTCAACATCGAAACCTTTTAAAGTTAATTCTTTAGCTAATTCAGAAGTAGTTACAGTTCCGAATAATTTTCCAGACGCACCAACTTTTTTAATTAATTCTAAAGTCACACCATCTAATTTTTTCTTTAACTCTAAAGCAGCATCTTTTTGTGCTTTCATTTTTTTAGCTAAAGATTTTTGTTGAGCTGCTAACAACTTCTTGTTCGCTTCATCTGCAACCATCGCTAAACTTCTAGGAACTAAAAAGTTTCTAGCATATCCTTGCGATACATTAACGATTTCCCCAATGTTTCCTAAAGCAGGAACTTTTTCCGTTAAAATAACTTTCATATAGTATCTCCTTCATTATTTTTTTTAATAAAAAACTTTCTAAAATTTATCCACATATCAAACATTCCAATCAAAGCTAGAAACTGATAAGCGGAAATTATAGTAATTAAAATTAATATAGATTTAAAAAAACCACCAATTCGCGCAAATGTGAGAAAATCATAGTACACACCAAAACCTTGAAATAGAAAAAAGACACCTAATGAATAGAGAAAATTTCCACCGAATAACACTCCCGTCTTGCCTACAAATTGACCTTCTCCGATAACTAATATCAAAGCAAGGATCAAAGGATAAACAAAAAAGTCCGGAGTTTTAAACGCGACGAGATCTCTTCTTGTAAACTCATAATGCTTTTTATAACGCCAAATTTTTGAAATACCTAAAACTGTAAATAAATTTGTCCAAACACTGAAAAAAGAAATCACCACAACAATTGAAGGTAAGTAATCGAAAATCATTTCGGCAATTTCACCTTTTTTCGTTATCAACTTCTCAAACATACGGCCTTCTTCAGTACCGCTTGCTATTAATTCCTTATTAGATTTCTTCTCTTTTTGTTCTTCTATAAATTTATCAACTGTTGCATGAATTTCTGCACGAGTTGCTTTTAAATCAAAACCTTTACTGCCAACAACTGCTAAGCTTAATAATAGAGCTAAACCTGCACCAGCAATCACCAATCCCTTTGAAGGACTAATATTGAAACTAATTACTTCTGAAATGAGAGCGGCAACAATAGATACAACGACATAAGTGCTAGTCAAATACTCTGGTGGAACTTTTAAATATTTAAAAGAAACATACCAAAGAATACCGGCACTAATCGCTACAAATAACCAAGTTAACCAACGTCCAAAAAGTAAAAAAGCAATAGTAATCGGAACTGGAGAAAACAAAGTGAAAGGAAACGCCACACTTAGTAAAACAGAAATAACTAATAGAATGACTAACATTCCAAAAGTTGTCTCTGGCAATACTCGTTTAAGCTTAAGTGTTTGCGAGTTAGTCATCTGGTTTTATTCCTTAAAAACTAAACTCTTTCAGCTGTTCTGTTTGAAAGGTAGCTTGAAAGACCAAGTTGTCTAGCTTGCTTAATAGCAGTGTTAGAAAATCTTTGGTGCTTCTTAGAGATACCAGAAACTCTAGCTGGAGAAATTTTTCCAAATTCAGAAACTAACCAGTTCCAAGTTTGAGGATCTTTCCAGTCAGCTTTAATTTTCTTAGCAGTAAACCAGCAAGATTTTCTCTTAGCAAATTTTCTTCTATCTTCTTCCATGTCTTCAAAAATTTCTTCATCGTCATCTTTCTTGTTATCAAGAACTGAACCACGGTGAGTTTTTGAATAAGGACACTTGTAGTCTTTTACCAATGAATCCTTCTTGTCATCTTCAGCAAGATTGAAAATAACTGAACGAAGAACCATTTCATTAATTCCAAATCTTCTTGATAACTCAGCATTTGCTTGAGTGTTAGACTTGTACATGAAATAATGGAAATGACCGTACTTTGCTCCATTTGAAAAAGGTTGAGCAAGTTCTAATTTACCCCAATCGTCAGCGATTAAAAGTTCACCTTCGAACCCTTTTAATGCGTCTTTAACGATTTCCGTCATTTGTGCATGAGCTTCAGCGCCATGCTCTGGCTTTGTCACGATAGACAACTCATAAATCATAGATCCCCCTTGGACTAATAATATATTAGGCCTTAAACCCCCATGGTCTAAGGCGAGTTAGATGGATTTTAGTTTTGGGAGGATAGCATTACTCTTCTATTAAGGGAAGTTGTTTTACATAAACTCGCTTAGAAGAATCGCTGCACAAGAAACTTAAAGTCGAAGATCCATTCTGTGCCACTTCAGGTTGCAAAGGAACACAACCCGTAGGGATCGAAACTGACCACTTAGCTGGTCTAACCAATTGATTATTCGAGTAAGTCATCACATACAAGCGATCACCTACAATTAGAGTCGAATTAATGAAAACACCAGGCTTCCCTTCAGCAAAGACCGGAACAAGGGTTTCAGAGAAGTTTTGCCCTGGAAAACTTGAATCTCGATACACTGGAAGACTGGCCAGTTTATCGCCATTTTGATCTTGGGCCACAATTGAATATCTCGTCTCGACTAGGCTTACGTAATCAGTAGGTGTTTGAAACATTGAAATTAAATTGATCACAGGATTATCAAAAGATAGTTCAACATTTTTTAATTGAGTCATATTCAAATCTTGATTTAAAATGAAAAACTCCGCAATGTTTCGAGACAGAAGTGAAGTCAGTACATAAGAATTAGAACGATCAAAAGAAGCGACTGGATAAATAATAGAATCATCAAATTGAAAATCTGTATTAATCAACCGCAAACTAAAATTTTGATCGTCATAAAAGGTGATTTCATAATACTTTTTAAAATCAGTATTAAAGTGAGTGAGTAATACTTTAATTGTTCCTTTGGCCACTTCACTAGCGTTTTGTGGAAGAATTTTTAAAAATTCTAAACCATCAGATGTGCTAGCATTTAATTTTTGCCGAATAAGCTTGGTCATCTTAACTGAATCAATCGCTCTTAAATCCAGTTCCACTCGTTGATTAGAGAGAATCGGATTTAAATAAAATAAATGTCTATCCTTTCCTAGAACTCGCTCAAGAATCACTTTTGAGTTATCCGATTCTGGAAGTTCATATTCCTTAAATATTTGTGGAACTAAAATCAAACCAAGAAAAGTTTGCTTTTTTACAAACTCAAATTTTTCAATCCCACCATCGATTGGCAATCCTTCAAAAAGTGAAATGGGAAAAAACCAATCTGAATTATTTTTAAACAGTGGATTTAAATTTTCATCGAAGTAACTTAAAATCAACTCATCTTTCTTTTCAGAGAGAGAATAAATCATATAGTCAGTTTTTCCGTCGAGATTGATATCTTTTCGATGAACAGATAAAACCTTATTCACTTTTAAAATTGGAAGCTGTCTTACTTGATAAGTTTTATTGATAGAACTCAAAATGGCTATCACCGTTTCAGTCTTGGTTTGCTTATTTTTATCAAGGTAAAAATATTCATTTGCCGAAGCCAAATTATGTCGATCGATAACTTTGATCATTTTAGATAACTTTCGATCAGCATTGATAAAGGCCATCTCATCAAAATTGGCATCGCTGACTAAATATTCGATTAGATTTTGATCATTAATAAGTTCTCGAGTTAATATAAATTTAAAAACATAACTTGTGCCATTAACTAAAAGCTTTGCTTCTTGATGGGCATCACTATTTAAATCAGAGATTTGTGCTAAAAAAGAAACTTTTTGAATACCAGAATTATTAGTTAAAACGATTTTCTGACATTCAGATTCTAAAACCAAAATATCATTTTTAGATTTTAAACAAACTTCAACTTCTTTTTCTTTATCTTGATTTAAATATTCAAATGGAATATCTAATTTTAAAGAAGCTTTATCTTTAGTAAATTTTATCTCTGTAATGTTCTTTAACAGAGGCCTTATAAACTTTTGTTCATTAACTTTAGTGATTGAGTTAACAAAATTCTTCATTGAAACTCGACCAAAATTGACAAATTTTTCAACATCAGACTTTAGGCCTATACTTGTCAAAAAAATCAGATGTCGTAGGTACTTTACGGAAACTTGGTTATTAAACAATAAACCTGTGGCGATAATTCCACTAACAAAAGGAGCGGCTTGAGAAGAACCATTTTTTAATTCATAGTTTTTAATTCGAAGAGTTCTCGACTCCATATCTCGAGGTAGAGTTGAAACAATTGAAGAACCCGGGGCCACTAAATCAACTTTACTTCCATGATTAGAAAAATCAGAGAGATTCCCTTGATTATCGATTGCACCTACACAAATGACAGTATCATAGATACATGGAAAAGTTGGAAGATCTTTATTGTTATTTCCAGAAGCAGCGACCACAACAACATTTTTCGCTTCAGCAAGTTCAAAAGCTGCACGAATTTTTGCGGTATCAACTATCTTAGGCCATCCCAAACTTAAGTTGATAACCTTGGCACCATTTTTAATGGCGAAATTCATTGCATCAGCGATCACATCAGTTATCAGTTTTCCATTATAAACAAAACCACTGACCTTAGAGCTCATTACTTTTAATGGCATGATTTTAATTCTAGAATCAGATACCCCTTGAATCCCTATGCCATTTTTAGAAGCAGCAATGATACCTGCCACATGTGTTCCGTGCCCAACATCGTCAGATAAATTGGTATTATTATCTAAAAAATTATATCCCTGGCAGGCAAGATTTTTAGCATTCGGTGCATTTTTGCAGAGGCTTTCATTATACCAAATTTTATTTTTAAATTCAGGATGATCAAGATCAATCCCACTATCTAATACGGCTACAATAATTTCTTTTTCAACTGAATTAATTGATTCTGTCTCTATGAATTCAACATCAATTCCAGGAGTCCCAATGATTTTAACTCTCTCAAGATCTGAAATATTTTTAAAAATAGATTGTCCAACATTTTTTAATCCCCATTGCCGGGAAAAAAGAGGTTCATTGGCCATAAGCCCATTAACTGTTAAAAAACTCACTAAAAATATTTTTTTAATATTATTTTTTAACACCTAGATACCCTCTCTCAAAAATGACCCAGAAAACTCACCTTCTGAAAGACCGATCATTCGTCGGACTACTTCCATTGGTCCATTCCAATACTTACTACCTATCTCACCAATCGAATTAGAATAAACTGTATCATTTAAAACTTCTGACTTTTTACGAAGCCCATCAATATTGGCCACTAAATAGAAATTTCTTTCACCGATCAACTTTTTAAAATCAGAAAATTTTAAGTTTTGAAATAGATCTTCATATAAATTTCCATAACAAACATAAGACTTCTTAATATCAATTTCTTTTCCACACGATTTCACTTTATATTTCAAAACTGAAAGATCACCACATTGAAGAGAATTGTACCCTTGATCATCAGGGCTACAGTTTTTTTCTGCCCTATACGCTTTCTCTAAGACTAAAACATTGGCTTCTTTAATACTCTTTAGGGCCTGGATTCCTTTTTCATATAAATTGATTTGAAAACCAAGCTTATAAAGTTTTAATCCTTTAAAATCAATTTGCGCTTCATTAAATAACGGAAATTGAAATTTATTATTCACACTCTTAATAAATCTTAAAATTGATTTCTCTGATTGGGTCCAACCTTGTCTTTGATCTGAGATAGAATAAAATGGATTTTGAATTTGCTTATTCTCATCTAGGCTAGCTTCAAAACGAACTGACTGTGTTCGAGATTTGCCATAAAAAGTATCAGCCGGATTTTTATCATCTTCGTCTGTGATAGAAATATTTTCATTCAATTCTTTTAAATAATAATTTGCTAGCTGCTTACTAAAAGACTCGATATTTGCTCCATACATATTGTCTTTTGTATAAGTAATAAAATTTCCGGAAATACCATCTTTAGCTTTAACAGAATATTCTGTAAAACCTCTTACATTTTTAGCTTTCCATAATAAAAACGATAATCCAAATGTCCTATCAGAAAACTGAGCCTTAATTTCAACTGGAGTAATTTTTGATTCAAGCACATCAAAGTTTTTTGATTTTAAAACTTCATACACACCTAATGCATTAATAAATAGGTCTTTATTTTCTTCAAGATCAGAAGACAAATTTACCATGTAAGACTTAATTTTGTATTTCCCAAAATCATATTGATTATTGAGTTTTAATATTTGAATTAAACCGGAAACATGAAAATTTAAGTCAATGGTTTTTGACAGTCCTGAATCATCGAAAATCTGTAATACTTTTGGTGCTTTTTTGTACAAATGAATTCGTTTTACAACAACCAATCCACCTTTGATTCCTATTCCTGCACCGATTAAGTTTTGAGAGAAATTAAGATTTAAGCTCGCCGTTGGTACAATTCTATCGGTCAAAATTAAAGACTCTCCCACTCCAAGATTTTTATCTAATTCAGTCATGAGCTCTTGAACTTTTTGATTGCGCTCTTTTTCAGCACCTTTAAAATCTTGTAAATCATATAGGGCCTTATAATCATCTTTCAAAGATTTCTTCAAGAGATTCACAAAAACATTTTTAAAAGGTTCTTTTGCTGATGACTTTAAACTCTTAACCGGTTTTAAATGAGAAAATGTTCTCACTAAGCTTGCCCCAGCTCTAAAAGATGAGGATAAATTATTTCCTAATCCTTCGATACCCACTAATACACCTAAATTCACTCCGGCACCAACTGTGTCTGCTAATTGCACTAAATTATTAGTCCCTAAATAATTACCTATAACAATATCTCTCGATAAAATTAAATTTAAGTTAAAAACAGGTGAAGTCCATGTCCCAACACCAATTGGCTTTAATTCTCCGGTTTCTAAAAAGTGTTTTAATCCATCATCAAATTGCTTTTTAAAATACTCCGTTCTTTTTTCAGAGACATCATAAGCTTCTAACTTTGAATTTAAAAAACTAATTCCATTATCGATGATATTTGAATTAAGTTTTGAGTATAAGAAATATCGCATTTGCTCTAAAGGCGACTCCACATCACCATGGGCAAATCGAGAAGCGTAACCAGGATAATCTTCTTTTAATAATTTTCCATCTTTAACAAGATTTGGAATTGAAAGTTTGCTATTTACATCAATTTTATTTGAGAACTGAAGTAAGCGATTGAGAGAGTTGATTCTTGAAATAATTTTTTCTAAAACTAACTCTTTCACTCCAAGTGGAAAAAATGCTTCAGATACTATTTTATCAAGATCTTCTCTAGATAATTTATTAACTAATTCTAAGGCCCACTTCAAATCATCTATCGAAGAGTTGAATGAGTTGTAAGTAAAATGACTCAAGAGAACTTGTGAATTATCGACTCTTCCGGCTATCCATTCAAACTTATTTACACTTTCATACAAATCAAGAATGGAATAAATCCCAACTAACGATCTAATCGTTCTACTGTTAATTGACAAGGGAGGAACCCCCATGGCCACATTATAAAAATCTTCCTCACTTGGCTCACTGACTGCTACATCTTGAAGAACGAGCTCTGTTCCACTTTTACTAACCACCCAACGCTCTGGAGCACCAAGTGTATTTTCAGGAATAGCTCTCGCTAAAAATTTTTCTAATTCCTCATTATCTGCAAATTGAATTTTTAACTTATTAATGTATTTTATAGCAGGAATTTTATATCCTAGTTTCCTTAAAAAATTTTTTCTAAGTAATAAAGTATGTAAAGTTTTATCTAAGTGAACTGTGTAAAGTTGTCCATTAGCTTCTGAAATGGCATTAAATCTTAAGAGTCCAGACTGAGAAGCGATGACACCTTCAAAGCTTAATACATTACCATTTTGAACATCTATAATATTTTGATCATCTATTTTATGCTCTTCTTTTCCCCAAATTGAATTTTCTTTTGGAGAAAGTTTTGAAAGATCGACTTTTAATTGTGTAGCTTCACGAGAACTAATCACTTTTCCATTATAGACCAAGTCATCAGCAGGAATTCTAAGTTCAGACTTTAAGGGAATACTAGATTCACCTGCAAAAATCAGATTGTTTACACTAACAAAAATAAATAATGCAATTAATGATAGATTTCTCATAATCCTAAATCTATCTGCAAACTATGAACCAAACAATGCCCCGTGTATTTTAGGGATATTGAATCGTTAAAAGTGTCTAAAATTTAGTCACTAGTTAGAATTCAAGACAAACTTGGACTGTAAGCTCCCCTAGAGGCAATCCAAAACTTCTCTTTTTAAGTCTAATAAGAATATAAGTCTATATTCATTGGTTAAATTATACGCACTATGAATTAATTGATTATTAAATGCAAAAATATCAGAAAAATCAACTTCCTCTCCATTAACTTCAAAAAAAGCATCTCCTTTAGGAATCATGAGAGGAATGATAATTCTGAATGTTCCACCACTTCTACCCTCCATATCGGTATGTCTTTCAATCACTGACTGGGGTGCCAAGCAAGAGTAATTTAAAATGGGGCAATTTTCTTCACCAAAATCTTTTAGTATTTTATTTGCAGTTACATAACGACCAGCTTGGATTTTACTACAACGCAAATTTATATCTTGATCGAGATGCTCATATTTTATATTAACAGCTTTCCAACTGTCTAAACTTGAAACAAAATTTCCAGAATTCTTGTCTTTTGACTTAATCATATAGTTTGCAGAATCTTCAGAAATATTTTTTCTGTGTAATGCCTGAACACCTTGAAAAAGAAACGCTTCTTTTAAACTATCAAAACCTCGCATGTAATCTTCAAGCAAGCCTTGCTGATAATCCATTAATTTACCTAGTATTGGTATCTCTTTACTTTTATATATTCTCTGCTGCATTTTCTAATTCTCCTATTACTTCAAACAATCTGGACTAATTAAAAAGTTAACACCTACTCTGTATTTTGAATTAGCCAATTCTAAACATTTACTCTTTTCGATTGGACAAGTGAAATTCTTTTTATATTTTTTACTTAGACCATTGATTACTTTTTCAACTTTCGATCGAATACTTTCAGTTGCGTATACGTTGCAATTTACCGATTCATCCCACGCACTATCTACATAGTCCTTAAAGTCAAACTTTCTAATTAATTCAAATTTATTTTTTTCACACTTCAAATAATTTTTCCCATTTCTGTCTGCAAATAAGCTTTGCCAAAATTCGAGGCCATTCCTATTGGCAACCAAATCTGAATAAGAAAAGACTTTGGTTCTAGTAATCCCCTGCCAACCTTTTTCTAATTCAAAACCATATTTCAAAACTTCTTCTAATGTTTTTTCCTTCTTGGTCATTAATCGAAAATAAGTGTATCCCTCATCAAAGAAATGTCCTAATTTGTCAGAAGATATTTGAACATTATTTATTTTGAAAAAAGTAGCCATTCCTATTTTTCCGAAATGAACAGGGAGATTTTCAATTATGCTTATATCTTGATAAATTGAATCTTCATATCTGACGTGATGACCTTTTAATTTTTCATTACTAATTGCCCAGTATTCAATAACACCAACTATAGGTCTAACAAAGTTATTCGCAAATTCTTGTATGATCAACTCTTGATCACAATTATGATTTTTTTTATTGAATTCAGATAAAACTTGGTTTAAACGGCTATTAATCTCAGTATTGATTTCATTTGTTTGATCAACATATTTAAAAGTTCTCGCTGTAAATGGATCACCCTCTGAAGTCTCAGCCGGTTGATTTAAAATAAATAAAAACAAAGATAAAAAAATGCTCATTAGTCAAACTGTTAAAAAATCTAAATTGCTAGAATAAGCATAATTCAATATAACAATTTAGACAATTAACTTAAAAAAATGAATTAGTCGGTCAAAAAATTGTTAATTTAATCCGAAAGCTTCTAAGTACGCCTTATATTCTCTGACAATAGTGGTAGCGGGTTCTTTAGCTAAATTCTTCAGACTACAAGTTCCTGGTTTATAGACACCAGTTAGAGGAATTTTGTCACATTCAATCTTTGCCTGACACCCCAAGAAATCGCACTCAATTTGTTTTCTTGAAAATGGATTATAGCTTTGGTCATCTTGAAATAATGAAGCTTCTAACTTCATGAGACATTCTTCATGAATATTTGATTTATGACTTATAGGGCAAAGATAATCAGCAACTGCTATTTTTATGTCTTCTTTACTCGAAGCATCGTTTAACTTCACCTTAAGCACGGTATTCATTAAAGAATTTTTCATGGCACCAAAGCATGATTCTTTAGATACATCATTACAGAAAAATTTGTAAAATGGTAAACCACCTTCTCTATACTCACCCCAAAAACCCACATAAGAATAGTTGTCGGGCTTCATGCGTAGGCATCCACCTATTGAACAATTTATTTCTTCAGTAAAAGATTGGTTATTTTGTTTTAAATTACTGACGTTTTCAGGCAAGTTATTTGCCTCATTCAAATAAAAATTTCCATCAGAAGCAAGTTTTTGAAAATTTGTCGAGGTGAGTGATCCTGCCACTGGTATTTTCCACATTTTAGATAAATTGGGAGCCAGATTAAATCCACTATTACAACCATTTAATACAGCATAAGCATCAGTAGTAAAATTATCTTTTAACCCTTCAATTCCTTTTGTTTTTTCTTCTAAGCGATTTGCCTTACTATCTAAATGAATTCCATATTGAGCAGAACTGTGACTATAAATATCTAAACTTTTTATTTTTGAAAATCTTTCTAGTGATTGAATTAATTCTTTTCCATCAAAATCTGATCTTTTTTTCTCGACCACTTGAAACTGGAACTTTGACAGAGTGTCGCTCATTTCTAAACCTTTTTCATCTGCGGTGATAAAAACGATTTGAACTCCTGGATTGTTTTCACGAAATTTTAAAGCTCGGCCAGCAGCAGATTGTTGAAATTGAGTTCCTAACTTTTCGCCAACACCTGCGACCAAAATATGTGTTGGTGCTTTATAATCAATTTCTTTTGCTTTAAATGAAGAAATTAAATAAGCATTTGAATTATAACTTGCTATTAATGTAGATAAAAGTGCCACTTTCTTTAAAATCATAAATCGGCTCCAATAAGTTTCGCTTAAGATAATAAAAAAAATTGAAGTTGATAATTCAGCTAGTAAATTTTACACAAAAAAAAAGGGGGCCATTTGAGCCCCCTTTATAAAAAACAACTTGGTCATTAAACTAGATTTGAATTCCAAAAACTTCTGGTAGAATTCTTTGTTCTAAATTCTGTGAAGTAGTTCCGATTTTTTCAGCAACTTTTGCTAAAGCTGATTGCTTTTTCTCTGAGTCTTCGCCAGCTTTCTGTAATTCTTCAAAAGAGACACCAGTAAGTTTGCTCATATCTGATAATAAAACTTCTTGATCTTTTTCAGTTAAATCGCCGTTTCCTCTTGAAATCATTTTTTCAATTTTAGAGCCTAGAGTAACCATCGACATCGAAGTTTCTAGACTTATGTTATAAACAAATGAAATCTTAGCTGCTTTTTCGAAGAATTTTTTCTGTTCTTGTTCTTTTGCAAGAAGAGATACATCAGTGGTTCCAGCTTCGTCTTCATATAAATATCCAGAATTTCTTCCTTCGAAGTACCCACTTGATAATCTATCTACTACTTCATAATCATTTCCGAAGTAATCACCATTGATATTACCAGAAATGATATCGCTTCTTTCAATCGATCTAAATTCTGAAGCTACAGCGCTGTTGTTTGAATAGTAATCATAGTAAACAATCGTTCTAACATAATTTAAACTTACGGCTTTATACTCACCATATTTAGCATCCCAAATAACGAACCATTGTTCTTGCCCTGGAACCGATGATCTTAATGTTTCATTGGTATAAAGTTCAACTCTTGTTGAATAAGTCCCGTCTACATTATTTAATGCATTCACAAATTCAGAAGCTAAAATATAAGGAGAAGTACGAGCGCCATAAGTGCTACCGCCACCTCCGCCACCACCGCTTCCACCGCAGCTTGCTAACATTATCAACATAGACAATACACTAGTTAATTTTAATAATTTTTTCATTTTCCCCTCTCTATAAAATAAAAGTTCTAAGTAAGAACTTGCCCTAATTAGCATAAAATTAAATTCAAGTCGATCAATTACCTATATTTGTAAGTTATCAAGTAATTCTTACTCAGTTCCGGTATACATTTGACACTAAAAGGCCATGGTTTCCCATGGCCTAGTTAGTACTTCATTATTTTAAATTTGGATTAAAGGTTAATTCCGAATACTTCTGGCAATACTTTTTGCTCTAAGTTTTGCGCACTTGTTCCAATTTTATCGGCAACTTTAGCAAGTACTTCTGCTTTTGCTTTTGAATCCACAGCTGCCTTTGATAATTCTTCAACTGAAACGCCTGTAAGATTTTTCATATCAGACAACAGAGCTAATTGATCTTCTTCAGTTAACTCTCCGCTACCTCTTGAAATCATTTTTTCAATTTTAGATCCAAGAGTAACCATCGACATTGAAGTTTCAAGGCTTATGTTATAAACAAATGAAACTTTAGATGCTTTTTCAAAGAATTTTTTCTGTTCTTGCTCTCTTGCCAGCAACGATACATCAGTTGTTCCTGCTTCGTCTTCATATAAGTATCCAGAGTTTCTTCCTTCAAAATACCCACTTGATAATTTATCAACAACTTCATAATCATTTCCGAAATAATCACCATTGATATTACCAGAAATGATATCGCTTCTTTCAATCGATCTAAATTCAGAAGCTACTGCTTGATTATTTGAGTAATAATCATAATAAACAATCGTTCGCACATAATTCAAGCTAACCGCTTTGTATTCAGAAAATTTTGCATCCCAAATGACAAACCATTGTTCTTGACCAGCTTGCTGTGATCTTAAAGTTTCATTAGTATAAAGTTCCACGCTTGAAGAATAAGTTCCGTCTACATTATTTAATGCGTTCACAAATTCAGACGCTAAAATGTTTGGTGAAGTATGTGCTCCATATGTTGAAACAGTCGTGGAACCGCCTCCTGTCGTTGTAGAACCAGTAGATGTACCTCCGCCACCGCCTCCGCCGCCACCGCAACTTGCCAATGTAATTAAAGTTAACAGTGATAAACTTCTAAGAAAATTTTTTGATAATTTGTTCATAGTTCTCCCCTCTTTTAAAACCATGTCGAAATTCTCGACTACTTCTCTTGTGTAACAAACCAAAGTTTAGAAGTCGACCAATTCACTCAACCTGTAAGTATTTAACAATTTATTTCAATAAAAATGGTTTCATTTTGTCTCTTCTTTATAAAGTTGGTGTCAAAAGTATCCGAAAAAAACTTAAGGAATTCCGTTTGCGGAGAAATATGAAGTTATTACTCTCTCTTATTTTCACACTGAGTTGGTGTCAAACATCAATAGGGTCAGAAATTGACTCCATTTCACTCATATTTCCTGTCTCCTATGAAAGAACACCTGGAAAAATGCAAGGGATAAAATCAAGTGTAGGAGTTTGGGTGGGAGGCAAAGTTGGATTAGGTGATATTGATCCAAAAATTCGCGAAAGCATTGCTCCTTTTCGAGCTGACTTAGCTCCCTATTTTAAAAAACCAGGAGAACTTGATCAGCTTATTAGCAATGTCATTAGAGAAGCAAACGATACTATTGTTCAAGGTTCTATCAATGACAGAAAAGTTATTTTATTAAATCAATTTATCGGTACTGCTCTCATAGTGCCGGTCATCAATAAAATTTTAGAAGGTGAAGGAGTGACCGATCTTCAAAAAAGAAGAGTGTGGAGCAATAAAATCTTAGCTCCTTTTAATCAATGTATTCAAACAGCAAGTAATGGTCTCTACGCCGCTGACCACTGCATGACTGCATTAACTTCTTCCATTGTACCTAATCTTGGAACTGCATTGGTGTATGAGCTCGCAAATGATAATTTAACAAAAACTCTACCAGAAAAAAATCGTGCTGCTTTTAACTACACAACAGTAGAAAAATATAAAACTTGCGCAAGAGTATTACCCCCTAATGCTTCTAACGTAAAAATGTGCGCCTTAAGAACCATGAAAGATGCGGTTTTAGAAGTTTCTAATCCCAAACTCATGGAAACGCTCAATGCATCTGCAACTTCAAAAGCCAATGCTCAAAAAATTAAGAATGTTGTTTGGGGAAGTTATCAGAAATGTGTCGATGAAGTTGGGACAAAAGAATCGACTGTCGCCTATTCAGATCAAGTTATTAATTGCGTGGATCAATTGGTTGTAAGTGCAGGATCTGAAGTTATCAAAGATAAAATTGAAAACACTGATGCAATTAAATCAAGTTTCACAAAAGCAGATTTACAAAAAATTTCAAAAGAAAAAACAATAGAATTTAAAACTTGTATTAATCAGCAAAAAAATAAAAATCAAAGAATAGATGGAATGCTCGACACTCTTCCTTGCGAAACAAAAATAACCAATGATCTTACCTATCAAGTTATTTTAAAAACAATGAAAGACAATGCTCAAACAATGTTAAAAGGGCAAAATAAAGAAATACAGTTAACTGTTGATGCAGGTAAAAAATCTCTAGACTCTTGCTGGAGTGCTGATCAAAACTCTGAAAAAAGAGAAGCATGCGTGAGAAAAAGTTTAATTGTTTTCACCCGCTCACTTGCACTTGTTAAATTAGATGCTGCTGTTCCAAAACAATTAAATAAATCAGACAGCATTAAGCAAACTGCTCTTTTGCAACTCACTCAATGTCTAGAAAAGGAATTGCCAAAAAATGTAACTGAAGATTCAAGCACGACATCAAAAATCACTAACTGTGCAGATCGTTTAACAAAAAATATGGCGCTTACAGTGGCCGAAGCACAAATAAGAGATACAGCTGCAGCTAGCTTTACTGAAGAAGAGCTCGATGAAATCATTCAAAAAGAAGTAAAAGAAAAATTCCAAAAATGTCTGGGAGCAACTCCATCAGATCAGACACTTGATCTCTGTACTGATAAATTAAAAATAAATGTAGCAGAATTGGTAGTTAGAAAAAATGCGGAATCTGTGCTGACAGATAGACCAGATCAAGATATCCCTCAAATACGCGAGGGAATCATTAAATCAGTTATGGATAACTTTATAAAATGTCTTTCCAGTTCAAAAAACAAAGATGCATGCTCAGATGAATTACAAAAAGAAGCAACACGATCAGTCGTTGTAAACTTTGGAAACATTGAAGCTAAAACTCAATTAAATGCCGTAAAAATTCCTTCAAAAATAAAACCAATTGAAGATGAATTTATTAAATGTACTAAAGCAGAAGTTCCAAGCGACAAATTATCAGCTCATCTTGATAAATGTAATCAAAAATACGCTATCGAATTTGCAAGAACCTTAGGTGAAATGAAACTAAACGATTTATTGAAAAATGCTCTTGGTGCCGAGGAGTTTAATCGTCAAAAAGATTCAATCAATAAACTTATAACTTCTTATAATCAATGCTTAAATCACATGTATAAGTTTAGTATTGCTGAAGGATTAACTGATCGAATTACAGGATGTACAGCAGCCCTAGAATCAAAAGCCGTTAATCTAGTTAGGGATACACTTCAATTGTGGATGGCTTCAAATGATCCTCTAACTAGTTCTGTTTTTGCAAATTATGCAAATGCTTTACCTTGCTTAAGTGCTATACTACCTTCTTCTCCTTACTCTCAAGAAAATAAAGAAAATGTAGATTCAATTTTAAAACCTATTGCTATAATGTTAGCGGATTATATTAAGTATGATCCGAAGAACGCACAAAAAAGTCTAAATGAGATACTCGTTTCTTTATCACTTGATATTAAATCAACAGCAGATTCTTTAAAGACTCGTTCAGAATTAGTTGCGCTTCTTTATAAAAATGGAACCCTAGATCAACTTATTAAATCTATGGTTCAATCAAAAATTCAGGAAGCTTTTAGTACGCTTTCGGAAAAAGATTTACCAAAATCTATTCGCGATCAATTAATCACCAAAGGTAATTTGGATGAAATATTTAATAGTGCTGAAGGTAAAGCCATTAAAGACTTTGTCCACGATAATATTTTATCGCTTGTTTTGATTCATGGAATGGACATGAGTTCACCTTTAGTTGAGAAAAACACTGAAGAAGTGAACAATCGTGTGATTAAAATGTTAGTAGCATCTCCAAAATTTGGTGATGTCATGATTAAATCATCTATACAAACTTCTATTGATAATATGGGAGGCTTTACCAAGTTTTTTGCAAAAGTTCTTTATGGTTCTCAATCCTTAAATTGGGACAATGTTAGACAAACTCCTGCTGGATTAAAGGCCGAAGAATATATTCGTGAAAATATTTTACTTCCAAAATTTAAAGGAAATGTTTTAAGTAAAGAACAAGAAGAAGCATTAAACAAAGAAGCGGAAAAGCTCGTTACCGAAGCTGTAAAATCAGCGAAGAAATAAGTATGCAAATAAAAGATGAAAAATCATTTAAAGTTATCATTGGTTCAAATGATCAAACCTACAGAAACAACTTAGGATCTAAATTACGCTTTGAAGGATTTAGTGTAGAATTTGTCGATGGCGGATTTCACCTTCTCCATTTATTAGAGCGTTATACAGACCAACACATGCTGATACTCCATGAAAACATGTCTGATATGCCTTCTCATGAAGTCATTAGTTTAATTAGAACGAATAAAACAAAGGCCGAATTCCCTATTCTCTTTGTTTCGAAAGATCAAAGAGAAGAAGAAATCTGCGACATGGTCTTCACTGGGGCGAATGAATATGTTGTTCAGCAAACCAATTTTGCTCCTTTAGTCGACAGAGTCAAAAAATACTTTCAACAAAGAAAGGTTTCTTAGCGGCCGCATATCGACTACTCTTTCTAAAATTCATAAGATATTCCCAAATATAACAGCAAAGGAATCTACGCATGAAAAAAATTAAAGTGGTTAATCCCGTAGTGGAATTAGACGGGGATGAAATGACTCGTATTATTTGGAAGTTTATTAAAGATAAACTTATTCTTCCATACCTTGATATCGATATTAAATATTACGATCTAGGAATGGAATACAGAGAACAAACAAAGGATCAAGTCACAGTTGATGCTGCTGAAGCTATCAAAAAATATAATGTGGGTATTAAATGTGCGACTATCACTCCAGATGAAGCACGAGTTAAAGAATTTAACTTATCTGAGATGTGGAAATCACCAAATGGTACAATTAGAAATATTTTAGATGGAACAGTTTTTAGAGAGCCAATTATTTGCAAAAATGTTCCAAGACTAGTTCCAAATTGGACCGCACCTATCATGATCGGAAGACATGCTTTTGGTGATCAATATAGAGCAACTGATTTTGTCGTTCCTGGAAAAGGAAAACTGACTATTACTTTCGTTGGAGAAAATGGCGAAAAAATTGAAAAAGAAGTTTATAATTTCAAAGGAGCAGGTGTTGCTCTTTCTATGTACAATACTGACGAATCAATTAGAGGTTTTGCTCACTCATGTTTCAACATGGCCCTTTCTAAAAAATGGCCACTTTACTTTTCTTCAAAAAACACTATTTTAAAAAAATATGATGGTCGATTCAAAGATATCTTTGAAGAAATTTATAACAATGATTATAAAAAGAAATTCGAGTCAGTTGGTATCGTATATGAACATAGACTAATCGATGACATGGTTGCCTCAGCTTTAAAATGGAATGGAAATTTCGTTTGGGCATGTAAAAACTACGATGGTGATGTGCAATCTGATACTGTTGCTCAAGGTTTTGGTTCTCTTGGTCTTATGACTTCTGTGCTTGTTACTCCAGATGGAAAAACCATGGAAGCAGAAGCTGCTCACGGTACAGTTACAAGACACTACAGAATGCATCAGCAAGGTAAACCTACTTCTACGAATCCAATAGCTTCTATCTTTGCATGGACGAGAGGTCTTGCTCACAGAGGAAGACTTGATAATACTCCTGAGTTAATTAATTTTGCTGAAACACTTGAAAAAGTTTGTATTGCAACAGTTGAATCTGGAAAAATGACAAAGGATTTAGCTGTTTGTATTCATGGTGATAAAGTAGGAAGTGAGCATTATTTAACTACTGAGAGTTTTTTAGATACGCTTGATATAAATCTGAAAAAAGCATTGAACTACTAATGAAATTATTCCAGGCCCTTCTATTGAAGGGCTTTTTTATTTCTACAGTTTTAATTTGCGCGAATTCTTATTCTCAAGAATTTCCAATTCAATTTAAAGAAATCGAATACGCTTCTATCGGTTCATGCGAAACAAATAACCTGTCCTTTAATGCTGCTCGATTTTCAAAAATTCCAACCCATGAAGTGCGAGATGGTCTAGAAGTTTATTTACAGATTATTTTATTTCTTCATCCTGATCAAAATGCCAGCATTCGAGTCATGAAGCAAGGCTTGATAGGCTGTAATGAAAAAGTTTGTAGCTATAAACCTTTTTTAGATACCAAAAAAATTTTTCATGCAAGTTGGAATTGGCTTGATGAGAAAATGAACATTCCAATGCTTGGAACAATCGAAAAAATTCGCGATGATTTTCCTTGGCTAGGTTTTAAGTTAAAAACAAATAATGATTTTCTGATTGATGAAGCAAGAAACCTAGAAGTCATTGGCGGTAAAATACAAATTAACTTTAACCTTTTAGATGTGAATGTTGTAACCATTTGCAAATAAGAATACAGCTCTAAAAAGCTGCATTCTTATTTTATTGATTTGAATTAATTGCAAATACCAGATCTTGTAACTACTTTTTCAACTTGAGTGTCACTACCATCAAATTTAGCGACTTCATGATTAGTATTTTCTTTAACAAAACTTAAATCTAATTCTCTATAAGTTGTCTTGTAATGAAAGATCACTTCTTTTCTACCGTGGTGAGTGATTAAAACATCTTCGCAAATTTTATCACACTTATTTTCACGTCTTTCTACTCCACGCTCATCTTTTGTCACAACATCTCTGCACTCTACTCTGCATCTGGTTTCCCTAGTTTCCCAAGTACATGCTTCAATTGCTTCTTGAGTTGGACCATGACTAATATCTGTTTGTATTCTTCCTACTAAATCATATGGCTGCTCAACCTTACTACCTGAAACTCTAAACTCTCCATCAAACGTTGGAATCTTTATTTCTTCTTTCGCTTTTAAAGGAATTAAAATTTTATCATCACCTCTATGAAGAGAAAGTGTAAAATTATCTTTAGAGATAACTTTTAGACCAGCTTGATAACTGTTGGCCTCAATGTCTACATTGATTCTTTTTAAATTTAAAAAACCACCTTTTTTCTTAAGAGTGATTTTTTCGTGAACTTGCAAGTTACCATCTAACTTTAAACACGATACTGATAATAAAGATAACATTGCTACAAATAATAATTTTTTCATTTTTTCCCCCCGCCCCCTTTGGCAGGACTATTTAAAGCAATCACTATGCCAACTCATCATTCAAGTTATTTTAGTGGTTTAGTTCAACTTTAAACTGGTGACATTATATTTTTGGTGTCAAAGTGATTCCAGTTGTTGGTGTCAGAGTATTTTTTTCACAGTGACCTTTACTATACCCTTCTTAATTTCTATAAATGAGAAAATTTTATGGAGGCCATTTTATGAAAGCTCTTTTGATAACTGCCATTTTAATTAGCTTTAACTCTCAAGCAGAAGTTAGCACAGTAGATTTAGAATTAGCAGATCAAGCTATCGATGCTCCAACTTTAAATATTGAAGGCCAGTATCAAACGAAAGAAGTGGCCATTGAAGAAGTAAAAGAAGCTCCTGCTAAAAAAGTTGCTGTTCCACAAAAAAGAGTATCTGCATCTGACCGGTTGAAAAAATACCGCGAGCAACTCGAAGTTAGAAATAGAATCATGATTGAAAAGAAAATTGAGCAAATCCGATTTCAACAAGAATTACTCCTTGCTAAAAAGCTTGAACAATCAATGAATCAAACAATGAAGGCACTAGATACAGCATTTAAAAACTAGATCTCTAGTGTCTAAAGTTTTGACATATAAATTTTTCCTGTTCAAAAAACAGTCAGTTTGCTTTCATGAATCTTTATAGTTTCATGAACTTATACTTTGGCACGATACTTGGATGTTATTCTCTAAACTAGCATTGGGGGACAACATGAAATCAAGTAAACTAATTCTTTTTTCTCTTTTAACTTTTTCGCAAATTTTTCAAATGACTTACGCTGAACAACCAGTCGCTTCAGCTGAATCAATTCAAAAAAAGAAAGTAACTAAAAAAGAACTTATTCAGTTAAAAGATAAGTATAAAAAACTTGTCGCTGAATTTGAAATAAAAGAAGAGAAAGCAAAAATCAAAATAGCAGAAATCCAAAAAGAAGCTGATGAATTCAAAGAGAAAAAAATCGGCCAAATAAAATCGATAATTGAAAAAAATAAGCTACAGCTTAAAAAGCTTTCAGATGAAATTCAGAAAATTGAATCAAATATAAAAGATGAAGAAAGTATCGAACTGGCTTCAGATGAAGACACTGACATACTTGTCTGCCAATCTCAGCTTGATAACGAAAGTCTTGAATCTCACATCAAAGATTTGATTCATGACCAAGAAGTTATTTTGAAAAAAGTAGCCAAAGAATCAAAGCTAGACAAACCTGAGCCAATAAAAGTTTCTAAAGACTATACTTCGAATGATCTGGTAAGTTATTTTTCAGAAATAACAAGCCAAATACTCATTCAAAACCAAATGCAAATGCAATTAATGTCTCAAATGATTAGTCAATTTGGAACTTCACAACTAAACAACTCTATTCCAACAAATCCATTTGCTAGTTCTTTTGCAAGCCCATTTGCGATAGATCCATACTCAATTAATTCATTGTATTTAGGAAACTATATAAACCATGACTACTCCCCAATTAAAAGCTATTCGCCATTTATTGGAAGTACATCTCACAACCTACCTCAAAATAGCTTGAACTTTGCAAATCGTTTCGACATATTGGATTCGCAGAAAGCTTATAACAACCCAAGTCTTTCTTTCGGTGGTTATGACTTTCGTCCAAGCTTGCCACAATTAGAAAAAGTTATTTTTTAAGTTATAGTTAATTACGAAACAAGATAAGAACCTACACTCATAGACAAGTGTAGGTTTTTTTATTTTAACAATTTTAAAACATCATCAAAGGTTGTTAAATTATCAATTTGCTCCCAAGTCAATTTTATTTTCAATCTTTTGTGGATGAGTAAAATCAATTCTGCATGCCTTAAGGAATCCCATTCATTTTGAAACTTTTTTAGCGATCGAATATCAGAATCCTCACACTGAAATACTTCTTTAAATATATTTATCAATTCTTTTTCCATATTATTGCTTGAATTGCTTAGAGAAATCTTCTCTAGAAATCTTTCCTCTACTGTTACGTTCAATTTTGTTTACGATATAATAGCGATTAGGCCACTTGGAAGATGAAATATTTTTCTTTACGAATTCTTCAATCTTATTAATATCAGTATTTGGTTTTAAAACCAAACCTACCCCTAGCATTTCTTCTGTGTTTAGTATGTATTTAAAAGATAAAACATCTTCGACCATACCAGAGGAGAGAATTAATTGATCAACCTCAGCTAGAAAAATTTTTACTCCCCCCTTATTCACCATTTCTTTTTTTCTACCTTTAAATGTATTTCCTTCAAATAAATCACCTGTTAAAAAATAACCTTCGCTATCTAGATTTTTTTCATCCCATAAAAAGTATCCATCAAACATGAACGGGGCTTTTAAACACAGCTCTCCATTAACCAGTTTTGTTTTCACTGATTTTAAAAAAGTAAATGAATTCGTATTGCTATTTAATGTATATTTATTGAAGGCAACCCATGCGGAAAGTTCGGTTAAGCCGAATGTATTATAGAAATCACAATTCTCAGGTAAGCTATTTGATATTTTAAAAGCAAGTTCATCTGATAAATCAGCTGATGCACAATGAACCCTTTTTAAACTACAATTAGACTTTAAACTTAATTCACTTTTAATTAAAAGTTTCCAAAAAAATGGAACTGAACTGAAAAAATTAATTTGAAGATTGCTGATAATTGAATTGAATTGAACAACCATTTTAACATCTAAACTTTTAATTATATAAAAATTTTGAGAATGGAACAAGGGCAACAAGGTATTAGCTATTAATCCATGCCCAAAACTCATTGGTAAAAAATTTAAGGAATTTTCTATTTCAAATGGTTGAAATTCTTTCTTCAGTTCCTCTATTTTAATTCTCAAAGCTTCAAAGCTTAATTTGACACCTTTTGGCTTTCCAGATGTCCCAGAGGTCAAAAGAATCAATGCGATACCATTTAAATCATAAAAATTATTTTGCTTTTCAACTTTCCATGATGCTTTTTCTAAATATAAGTCAGGTTTGTAAAAGTTAAAAATATTTTTTCTTTCAATTTCAGTTAATAATTCACTTACTAAGATAACAGGAAGCTTTAACTCCCATAAAGCAAACAAATGAATTAAAAAAGATGAATCATTCCTAGCTTCTAAAAGTGCTAACCTTGAATCAAGTTCGCCATCTAATGCCTGAATAATTTTATTTTTTTCTAAAAGGACTAACTGATTAAATTCTTCAGCTAAAATCGTTTTTTTAATCTCAAAATCTTCGCCGATATCATGAATCTTTGTCCTAACTAAATCAAGCATCATTTATATCTCATCAAATTAAATAGACTTTTAATAATTTCTGTTTTTAAATTATATACCATATTATCTAAAATTTCTCGTAGAGGTTTCAAGTGAAGAGGTATTTGATGAAATTTACTTTTATTATTCTTTTTTTATTTCAACTAAATCTTATTGCTGCCCCAATCAAGGTTGGCTCTAGTCCGGTTATCAGCTCTGCAGGATTATATTTAGCTCAAACAAAAGGTTATTTTAAGGAAGAAGGATTAGAAGTAGATATTACCGATTTTAATAACTCTGGAGCTCCAATGACTATCTTGCTTTCTAAAAATGAGCTAGATGTTGGCGCTGGAAATTTGAGCTCAAGTTTTTTCAATGCTTTTAACGCGGGCCAAGAGTTTAAAATTGTAGCAGATAAAGGTCACTTAGAAGCTGGTAAAGACTATATCGGTTTAATTGTTCGAACTGATCATCTTGAAAGTGGTCGATATAAAGAATTGAAAGATCTAAAAGGTTTTAAAATGGGGTTGACCGCATTAGATGGTGTTTCTCAGCAAATTGTTGCAGAAAAGTTTTTATCTATGGCAGGTTTAAAGCCAACTGATGTGGAATTTGTCAAACTTTCTTATGCAGATATGAATGTAGCCTTAAAAGCCAAAAACATTGATGCGACCATTCAATTAGAGCCTTTTTTAACGAAGGCAGTGCTTGATAAAATTGCTGTCAATGTTGCTCCTGGAAGTCAGGCCCATCCGAAACAGCAAAGTGCTGCAATCTTTTTCTCACCACGCTTTTTTAAAGAAGAAAAAGTAAAAGCTGTAAAATTTCTTAAAGCTTACTTAAGAGGAATCAGAGACTACAATAATTCACTTTCTGATTCAAAGTTGAAAGAATCAGTCATTTTAGAACTTAAAAAATCTATAAAAATAGCAGATGAAGCAGTTTGGAATCAAATGATTCCTATTGGACTATTTGAAAATGGTAAAATTGACAAGGTTGCATTGAATGAAGATTTAAAATGGTATTTTGATAAAAAATACATCACCAAGATTCCCAATATAGACGAGCTCGTTGATGAGAGTTTAATCACACTTGCCTATAATGAGCTTAACCCTATCAAAAAAACAAAGACTTCTAAAAAAAAGAATCGAAAAAAGTAAAATAATTTATACTTTTAATTATTGATTGATATAATTTATCAATGATTCTTTCAATTAGTGGTCTAAAAAAATCTTTTTCCGATCGAATGCTTTTTCAGAATTTTGAAGTGAATTTCAGCTTAAATTCCATCAATGTTCTTATGGGATTTAGTGGTTCTGGAAAGACCACATTACTTAAACTAATTGCGAATCTTGAAAATAGAGATTCAGGAGTCATCTCCCCTCAGCTTTCTCCTATAGGTTTTGTCTTTCAAAAAGACAATTTGTTTCCTTGGTTAACTATCGAAGAAAATTTAAAGATTTGCTCAAAAAACTTTTCTGAAATCTTGAATCTAGTTAACAAATTTCACTTGGATAATTTAATAAAAAAGTATCCTTATGAATTATCTGGGGGGCAAAGACAAAAAATTAATATTCTAAGATCATTCATAAATTTTCCTCAACTCATTTTACTAGATGAACCATTGGCCCATATCGATAGCCTTGCTCGAGAAGAATTCATTGCCTTCATAAAAAAATTAAATAATGAAATTAAAACCACCATTATTTATGTTACCCATGATATTGACGAAGCATGCTTAATTGGTGAGAAAATTTATTATTTATGCTCAAGAGAAAAAAAAATTACTCAAGTCATAAGTAACTCTTTAAACACACACTCTACCTATTTAAATTTAAAATCTGATCCTCAATATTTAGAATTGAATAAATTAATTTCTTTAGGATTAAAGGATTCGATCAATGAAGTCTAAATTAATTTTTTCATTGCTCGCTTTTTTAATTTTAATCATCACTTGGAAATTCGGTATCTTTTTTCAATATATCGATCCAAGTTTTTATCCTGATCCATTACAAATTATAAAAAATACTTTTGATTTATTTTTTAGAAATGAATTTCAAATGCATGTGTTTCATAGTCTTAAAAGACTTTCTATAGCTCTTGGAATTGCGACGAGCCTTGCCTACTTGTTTGCTTTTTTAAGTATAAAAATATCAATTTTTGAAAAGCTTTTTTCTCCCATGGTTGCTTTCATTTATCCGCTTCCCAAAGTTGCTCTTTTTCCATTGCTATTAATTATTTTTGGCATAGATGATAAGTCAAAAATTGCCATGATAGCTCTTGGTACGTTTTTTATTCTCTATATTAATTTTAAGAATGGATTTGAAAAAATAGTAAATTCTGATTTTATGAATGTCGCCTTAATTTACGATATAAAAGGTTTTAATTTTTACTATCAAATATTATTCAAGGGAAGTTATCGAGAGCAAATAATGGGCATCATCGGTGCAATAAATTATGGATTAACTCTCATGGTAGTTAGCGAATATAATTTAGCAAAAAATGGAATTGGATACTTCATTTGGAGCTCATGGGATCAATTTCGAATTCTTGATCTTTATTCTGCCCTATTAGTCTTAGGAATAATCGGGGTGATTATTTACCAATTATTAAGCCTTTCGCTCTCAAGACAGAGTAAAAAACTCGAGTATTAGATAGGCAATTTTTACCTAAATCTTTTAAATAAAATTACGATAGGAAGTTAAATGACTTTTTAGTCTTAAGAATTAAGACTAAATCACTACTTTAAGACAAAGGACTTTTATGAAAGTAGAAAAACAAACTTCACACGCTGATCACTCAAAAATCATTATTAAAAAATGTCATTCATGTGGACATGTCATGGAATCAAGCACAGAAATTCAAAAATGCACCGCATGTAAAAAATCATTTCTTCCAAGCAACTACTTTTCAAAAGTTCACGCAAAGAATCAAAAAGAATACGAAAATCTTTTCGCTGCAAGCCATGAGTTAAATGAGAAAGATCTCATAAAAGGTCTTACAGTTCTTTGGTAAAGATTTGTTTTTGCCCCCTTCCATGCTAAAAAAGACAGATGGAAGAATTGCACCCGGTGATAGAGAAACTCTTTTTAAAAAGAGGCTTAAACCCACAAGAAATCACTGATTTTTTATCTTGGGATCTAAAAGATCTTCCTAATCTTCGTTCATTAAAAGATCTCACCAAAGCCGCTCATTTAATTATTGAAGCCATGGAAAAAAAGCAAAAAATTGCTGTCTATGGTGATTATGATGTGGATGGAACAACTTCCTGTGCTCTTCTTTACCATTTTTTTAAAATGTTAGATTATGAAATTGAACTCATGCAACCTTCACGTTTTGTAGAAGGATATGGTCTTCATCTTTCATCCATCGATGAGGCAGTCAAAAACTCAATCAAAGTTCTTATCACTGTTGATTGTGGAATTACAAACAATGAAGCGGCTTTGTACGCCATTGAAAAGGGAATTGATCTCATCATCACAGATCATCATAAAGATGCAAGAGAGGAAACTCCTAAAGCCTATGCGGTGATAAATCCCAATCGTCGAGACGAAGAACAAAATGAACTCAGATCACTGGCCGGTGTCACCGTTGCCTTTGTTCTTGCAATGGAAATTAGAGAAGTTCTAATTTCAAAAGGTCGCAAAGTTTCAAGTTTGTATCCTTTATTACAATTTGTGGCCATTGGGACAATTTGTGATTTAGCGAAACTAAATGCGGTAAATTTAAAACTTACTCGACATGGATTAAAGCAATTAAAAGAAACTACCTACCCTGGTTTAAAAGCTTTTCTTACTCCTGATGATCTTAAATCAAATATTGTTTCATCTGAAAAACTAGCTTTTCAAATTGGTCCACTTATAAATTCTAAAGGAAGATTGGATCACCCAGAAATGGCCTTAAAACTTCTCATTACAAATAATTTTGATGAAGCTAAATTTTTCTATCAACATTTAGTCGACTGCAATCAAGAAAGAAAATTCATTCAAAGTGATGTCTTCAATGAGGCCAAAGAAATTATTTCTTCTGAATTAAAATCGCTCAATTCAAATGAAGAGCATCTTATTTCGATTGTGTATCGCCCTCATTTTCATGAAGGGGTAATCGGTATTGTCGCTTCAAAACTTGTGGAGACATTTAAAACTCCGGCGATAGTGTTTTGTGATAGCGAACATGATGGAGTCATTAAAGCTTCAGTTCGCAGTGCTGGTGAATTAGATATTTTTTCATTGCTAAAAAAAGCAGAACATTTGTTTATTAAGTTTGGAGGCCACAAGGCTGCAGCTGGACTTTCAATGAAAAAAGAAAATCTGCAAAATTTTATCAAGCTCATGAATCAAGAGCTCAAGGCCATTCCAGCTATCATGAGAACCAGAGAAGAATATTATGATCTTGAAATCAAGGCATCGGATTTAAGTCCAAAACTTATGAGGGATCTTGAAAAATTAGAACCCTTTGGAATGGGCAATGAAAAACCACTTTTTAAAATTACTGGAATTAATTTAGATTCATTTGATATTATGAAAGATTTGCATGTTCGCTGGAATCTCTCTCAAGAAAGAGTAAAAATGCGTGGAATTAGTTTTAATTACATCGGAAAATTTAATGCATTAAAACCTCAAGAAATTTTTACCACTCAACAAAACAAAAAAATAGATTTATCTGTTTTCTTCACTTTAGGAATAAACCGCTTTAACGGTAATGAATCTATTCAATTAATGATCGATCGTTTTGATTTTTAATTTTTAGACAAAAAAAAGGGAGCCTTTCGACTCCCCTTTCAATTTAATTTGAAAATTCTAATTAAAGAATGTTTGCATCAAATTTTGCACCAACCATGATTGTTGAGTTAGTGTACTTAGTTCCACCTGTTGGAGTGTGTCCTTCAGAAGCGTATGCTGCGTGATATCTAATGTTATCAGCTTTAGATTCTTTGTACTCAAATCCAACAGCAATAGTCATAACTTTATCAGACTTTGAACCATCAGCAGCTTGTTTTTCTTCTTGAGAAATAACTTTTGCAAATGGAGTTAAAGTTTCCATACCAGTGTATGCAAGTACAGCTGTCATAGAAGTTGTTTCCTTGTCTTTATTTCCTGTAGCTGCTTTTACACTTGTTACTACACCGTAGTCAGCTTCAACAACCATTTTAGATAGATTAAATTGTAATCCTGCACCTAATAAGTTAGTTGATTGCTTAGAAGTAGTTGAAGGAACAACTGTATAACCAACGTTTGATTTTACCATTCCGTTAGCATAGCTTCCCATCCACTCAAACGCATATCCGTATCTTGATTGAGATTCAACCTCGTTACTGTTAACTGAAATTACTCTGTCTTTGTTACCGTTAGAAACTTGAGCCATTAAAGAGTGACCCATGAATTCTTTAGTTAAAGTTAAACCAAACTGAGCTCCTGTAGTGTCCACAGTGTTCCAGTAGTTTGAAGTAACATATTGATCAGCTGTTCCGTGAGTAACTTCAAACCCACCACCTAAAAGTGGTCTTTGACCTACGTCAAGAGTTAAACCTTCTGCCAATGTTCTTGTTACATAAACTGTATCAATAAATTTTGTAGCAACGTCTTTATCAGCTGTTGCATTACTTTGAGCAAGATTTAATCCTAGAGTATAAGTTGTGTTACCAGTTAGTTTTCCAGCGAAAACTAAATCAGCAACTTCAGCTTTAATTCTTGAATCGCTTGGCTTAGATGTTTTTTTCACATCTCTGTTAAGGTTAACCCAGCTCATTCTTCCTGTAGCGTTAATTGAATGATCACCGGCAAATGCTGTCGTAGCCATAAGAGCTGAAGCAGCAACAAAAGTTAATTTTTTCATTTTTTTCTCCTTGAATGATTTCTAATGAAAAATATATTTATAATTAATTGTCGATCAAACTTTTTAACTCGGCAATAAAAATCGTTACCTGATAATTGTCACTTTCAAGATTTTAACATCTTCTACTGGTCTATCCATTCTTCCAGTTGGTGTTCTACCAATTTTATTTACCACATCCATTCCACTTACAACTTTTCCAAACACAGTATGTCTGCCATCTAAGTGTGGAGTTGGAACTAATGTAATAAAAAACTGCGAACCATTAGTATTTGGCCCCGCGTTAGCCATGGATAAAATTCCAGGCCCTGAGTGTTTTAAGGTTGGCTGACACTCATCTTGAAATTTGTAACCAGGTCCACCCCTTCCGATTCCTTCTGGGCATCCACCTTGAATCATAAATCCTTCGATGACTCTATGAAAAATTAGACCATCATAAAAAGGTCCTTTTTTCTCTGTCTCTTGTCTTCCTTCAGCAAGATTAACAAAATTCCAAACTGTTTCTGGACATTCTTTGGCAAATAGTTCGATTTCAAATTCACCTAATGTTGTTTCAAACTTGGCCTTTAATCGCTCAAGGTTTTCTTTATAATCTGATTTTTTTACACCCATTCCAAACATAGTTTTCTCCTTTAGTATTGGTATTCTTTAATTTTTTCTGAAAATAAATTAACTGTTTTAAAATTTTTACTCTTATAGACTCTTAACTTGTAATCATCTGGGAAAATATGTTCAAAAGGAAAATAGAATTTTTTCGCGCTATCTCCGTTTTCAAGATATGTGGTTGTCATTTCTCCAGACAAGATCCCATAATTTTTTTCAAAAAACTTAGACTCTATTTCTTTTTTTGAATAGCAAAAGCTAACTAGAACAGGAACACCTTGATCAAAAGTAGAAGAATTTAAAAAACTCTTTAGATCTTTTACTCTTTTCTCATCATTAAACTCAGAGTCGATTAAAACTAAAAAAACAGATTTAAATTTAGGTCGATCAAAAAAATTAATTTTGTTATTTATTCGATCTAAACTCTTATAAAAAAGAAATTGTTTTTCTTGTAGTGAATACTCCGCGCCTTTTCCTTCTAAGTATTCAAAGTTGTAGCTCGCTTGAAATTGAATCGCATCTAAAAAAGACATCTGATAACTTCGTTGCATCAATGGAATATTAAAAAACTGAAAGTTCCTATTTCTTTGACACTGCAAAGTTTCGTGAAAATTTAACCATTCAGGAATTTCATTTAAAAAATACTTTTCTATTCCAGATGCTTGGTAATAATTTTCCATATCTCGTTTTTTAAGATTTGAAACACTACAAGCACTATTAAAAACAAGCATAGAAAAAATCAAGATTATTTTTTTCATTGAACTTCTCGACTAAAAAGATTCATCACTTCTTTTTCACAACGATTGATTTCTATTTGAATATTTTTAAAATCAGATGGCTTAATATTAAAGTATCCTCGCTCGCCTGCTTGTAAGGCATGGGCCAAAGAACTATTATGCTCTTTCGCTTTAAAAACAAAAACTCCACCTGTTGCAATGGTTTTTAAATGATTGGCTTCTTGACAAAAATCTCTAAAATCTGGTGACTCAATTGTTAAATAGACTTCACTTTGATCTAAGAGTTGATCTACGTTAGATACATCATAGCCACAATAAATTTCTAATCTTTTTTCAGGCTCTTTAGGTTGAGGTATTTTGTTTTTCACAAAATCATCGAGCTCTCTCCATTCAAAAACCTTTTTTTGATGCTCTACCATTTTATTTGAAAAATCTTCTTCGATAATTTTCTCAATTTCCATCACTAAAGTTTGGTACTTAGACTGATAAAGATTTTCGTCCGTCACAAGTATGGCTTTTGACTCTTCTTCAGTAGAGAGCTTAAATTTTAATTTTTCTAAAAAAGAATCAAATCCAACTCCTGAACCTACTGCCGTAATTTTTTTATATTGGTCCAATTGGGAAATTTCACTTAAACCATAATGAATTTTTCCTTCTTTCATAAGGTTTAATTCATTAATGGCAGGAACTCCACCGGGCCCCATAAAATCAGGTACGCTTTTTCCACCAGTCGCTTCAATCACTAAATCAAAATCCTCATAGCTTTCAATCGGATGCTTTAGTGAATTTAAAACTTCATCACCTAATTGTTTAAAAATTTCTGGATTTTGGGCCACTTGTTTTAAAATGGAATCTTTTGGATCTTTAGAATAAACGACTCTGAATAAATCGTGAAATCGAGAGCGATTTTTAACTTCTTCACTTTTTCCTAGAAATCTTTTATGAATTCTAAGAACCAGCCCAGCTCGAATCACCATCTGAGTGCTTAAAAATTGAAAAATTTCCTCTAAGGCTTGATGCCCCTTACACTTTTCTTCAAGTGAAGGTGTGGCAAAAAGTACAACATGTGCGCCTAATTGATAAAAATGATGTGCAGCTAAAAGTGCAGTTGAGCCTGAACCAACAACAGCAAGTTTCATGTTTTTTGCTCCAAGTGACTAGAGCAAAAAACTTAACATAAAACTTAGATTACTTGAAGTAAACTTTCGTGTCGCCCTTATCTATCGCAGAATGTTCAGCGAATTTATAGACAAAATCGATAAAACTTTGCAGAGCTTCAAAGGTTGGAACTGTTTTATCAAACTCACAACCGTATTGTAGATAAGTCATTCCATCATCACCAACCACTTCTTTTGTATGACGCACCTGGAGTATGACTGGAATATAAGAATGCTTTGTAAAATACATCCGCATATGAACTTCAGTTCCCTTAGAAAGTTTTTTATCTTTTTTAGAGTTCCAAGGAACTTGAAACGCACAACCATCTCCAGCAATATCAACCATCGTCACAGGATAGATCGCTCCACCAGAATCAATAACAGAATAAGCTCCTAAAAAATTTTCAAAAACAACTCGATTAAAAGCACGGCGTTTTTGTTCAATTGTATCTGCTTTCTTTTTATTGAAATCTAAAACTTTGAAATCGACCATAATCCCATCTCCTTTAATGACTCAAGGAATTTATCGGAATATGTTTTTATTTTTTTAGATAACTTGGAGTTTTTTCTAGCTCTTCACGCATTTTTTTATAAGAATCTAACCTTGAGTGAATCAGTAAGGTTTCTCGGTCTTCTTGATCAAGCTGATTATAAAAGTAGCAACCTTTTGAATTTTCATCGTGGGAACAATTATTAAACTTACACAAGGTCGCAAGCTTTTCTAGATCGGGAAATAGTTGAATAAAATCTTCAACTAACAAATCTTCAATTCCAAAAGATCTGATACCCGGAGAATCAATCATCGAAAAACTTTCGCAATCAATAATTTCACTCCAAGTGGTGGTGTGAGTTCCTTTTCCTGCTTTACCTATATCTCGAGATAATAAATTTATTTTTCCACTAGAAACAAGGCTAATTATTTTGCTTTTTCCAACTCCTGATTGCCCTAAAAAAATTGAAGTGGATCCTTTTAATCTTTCCTTTAGTTCACCCAAACCTGATTTTAAATATCTTGGTTGGTATTCAGGATTAATGGCCGAGACTTCAAAACACTCAACACCTAAAGTTTTTAATCTATTAACTTCAAAATTAATATCAAATTGACCTTCAACATATTGATCCATTTTATTGAAAACCATCAGTGGATGAATATTCCATTGATGAGCTCTAACTAAAAATCGATCAATAATACCTCTTTTATATTCTGGTTTTGATACTGAATTAACAATAACCATTAAGTCACAATTTGAAGCTGTGACTTTCTTTTTTTGTTCGCGAACAATTAAACGAAAAATTTCATTTTTTCTGTCTAAGACTTTTTCAATCACACCATTTTCAATTTCAACATAGTCGCCAACGACAATGGTGTTCTCATCCCCTTTTAATAAGTTTCCAAGAGCGCAGGCCGTGATAATTTCTCCACTCTCCATGACCTTACATTCAAAATCTCTTTTACCGGATTTCAATACACGAGCTTTCATAAATGCATAAATCCTTCTGGAAAAAACTGGTTATGTGGATCAAATTCTTTTTTTAAAGAAGCAAAAGCTTGACGTTGAACTTCTTTATAAAACGGCGGCATATAGACCTTTTTTAACAACCCTATACCATGCTCAGCAAATGGAGAACAATTCCACGCTAAAATTTTAGAATATAATTTATGAAGTTCTAAAAGGCACAGTTTATCTTGATCTGGTGTTGGCATAAAATTAAAATGCAAATGCCCATCACCAAAATGTCCAAACATATTATATTTTACACCTAGTTTAGTGAAGTCGCGATACAACTTTAAAAGTTCTTCAAAATGTTTTGCATCGACTTGGGCATCAGTTCCTTTTTTGGTCACTCCCATTCGAGTATTTTCTTCAAAGATGGCCCGAGGTACACTCATGCGCAGTTCGCGACATTTTGTTGAATCGATCTCAAATATATTTTCCACTTCAACGATCTTTAATTTTGCAATCAATTCTTCATAAATCCCATCAAAATCTTTCTTAGTGATTTCCACAAAAATTAAATCTTGATTGTCACCTATTCTTTTTTCTTGTGGCAAATAATTTATGGAATTTGAATCAATCAATTCACAGGCCCTAATTCTTCCGCGAAAACTTTGAACGGCGTGATAAATCTCTAAATGCTTGGAATAATCATCTTCCCATTTTGGAACCAGAAAAAACAAATAGGTTTCTTCTTCGTAGGGAATGGTTTTTATCACCGCTTCTGTGATAACTCCAAGCTGCCCTTCTGTTCCAGTCATTAAATCCGTTTCAAATTGAAAGCGAGGATAAGGCGCATTTTTAAAACTTTGAAATTTTGAAAAATCATTTTGATATTCAACTAGATCAATGTTTAAATTTAACTTTTTACTTGCACTCAACTCTTTTTCTTCACCTTCAAAATTTAAATATTTTAAAGAAACAATTTGTGAACGAAGATTAGAAAATCCAAACGACCTCTCACCCGTGCAAGAAGTCGCCACGCCCGATAATACTGCCGCTAATTCTTCAGTGGGACTGGTCATAATTTCGCGATTTTGACTTCGACAAAATTCTTTTGCTTCTTTCCAAGTGACATTTCCTCTGATTTTCAATTCATCAGCAGAGTGCCAACTAAGCTCCCCTTTTATAGAGGATAAATTTCCAAGTATGGTGTTGGGATTTAAATTCTCTCTTATTTTTTCATATGGAATAACTGTAGAAGTTTGAGACGCAAAATAAAATGTTGGAACATGCTTTTTTAAATGCTCCGACAAATCTTTCACCGAATGAAAATGAAGTACTTTTTCCATGCTAAAAGAATACGGGAATCACTTCCTAATTAAAAGCTTTTTTAGCATTTTTAACTACTTAGAAGCCAAAAACTCCAATCTTTCGCTTGACATAAAAGCCAAATACCATTAATTTTCACCTTACACAAAATATCCATGCACCCGTAGCTCAGTTGGATAGAGCAACCGCCTTCTAAGCGGTAGGTCGCACGTTCGAATCGTGCCGGGTGCGCCATTAAAAAATCCTTTAAAATTCATAAAATTGCAAACTAACTCGAGTGGATGTCTCGAACTTTTTTCAAGTAAACTTTGACTGTCCTAGGTTGGCAGTGGATGACTCAAAAAACTTTAATCGTTTCAAATAATTAAAAGCAATTTTCGTTTATCATTTTTTTACTTATCGTCGTAAGTAATTAAAAGTTTAGTCGCCTTTT